>Ga0206838_10024_pt1 | contig 51728 bp, 40 predicted proteins | sample Alteio_BWOrgCont_26_FD_152879 | JGI IMG/M metagenome (GOLD analysis project Ga0206838, IMG submission 152879) | Enriched cells from forest soil in Barre Woods Harvard Forest LTER site, Petersham, Massachusetts, United States -... | ecosystem: Environmental > Terrestrial > Soil > Temperate forest >...
ATGTGCACCACTGCTGGAACCATAAGGCTGGGCAGCCGAACGGTCAACGTCGCTTATGCTTGCTGGCGCAGCCGGGCGAACGACTACAGAATTGCGAGTCACACCGTATAAAGCGGACTCGCCTTTCGGTTGGACGGCGCTGGCAGAGTTGCGACCGGTGGGCGCACCGTGAATACCCGCGGCAGCGGCGACCGTTCCGGCTCCAGCCTTCGCGGTATCTGTAACAGCCGTGCCACCAAGGGGAGTGCTAGCTCTTCTTGTAATGTCGGCTGACAGCTGCTTCGAGATTTTCACAGTTTGAACAACAAAGCTGGGCACCCACTTGGGATTGTAAATGGTGTACAGAATTGTTATAGAAATTACAGAAATTATTGCTGAATCCAGCAGCCATTTTCCTAATTTAGGATCAGGTGCCGAACCGTCAGCAGACAAATGCGCCACGGTTAGATGCACGCCACCATCGCCGGAAGCGACTGCGGGTCGAACTCGCCCAGTCTCCTCAGCGGATGTGAAATGCACCGGTAACTGATTTTCTCTCATAAGGCGGACCGACGATCCCGTGAGGGTGAAGTTGGGCTCGAGTTGACGCTACTCCAATTCTATTGACTATGACTTCATTCAAACAGTTTGGGAAGAAAAGTGCACCATTTTTCCCAGTATATACAGCCTTGGTTTTTCATTGCAGTCTTCGCCCAACAACTCAACCTTTGGAAATGAACAAATTGATGTTTGATTACGCACCCCACACAATTGGCGAATACGATTGTCCTAGGAGCCCATTTATACCGTCCGCGGTTGTATGGCAGCGGCTAATCTTTGATGGACGCGTGAACGTATCAAACCAGGATGGCTGTAACTGACGGTTACTGTGAAAGTAACAAACAATGGATGATGAAACTGTTTAAAACACTGGCACTGTATTGCAGCGCCCTACTGCTCATACTGTCTATATCGGGCTGCGAGGCATCGCAGGCGCTTTACCAGGCCCACCCTGTCAAAGACCCAGCGCTGAGTGAAGAAGCATCGCATACGGCTTACCAAGTCAGTAAACCCCTTGTCGAAGACCTGACGCAGAATGATGAATATGTCTGCCAGATTAGAGCCATACAGCATATTGAAATTCGTTCATTAGAGAAGGGGTACCTGCAAAATGTACTGGTTGACGAAGGAGACACTGTTCGTCAGGGTCAATTGCTTTTTCAAATAAAGCCCAGTGTCTACGAAGCCGATGTCGAAAAATCAGAAGCGGAGGTTGCGCTTTCCAAAATTGAGCTGGAGAATAACCAGGCGCTTGTAGACAAAGATATTATTTCCCCCACTGAAGCCACCATGTCTGCGGCCAAGCTGGCTAAAGTTAAAGCGGAACTAGATCTAGCCAAAACGCATTTAGGCTTTACTGAAATTCGAGCCCCGTTTGACGGGCTGATAGGCCGCTTTGGTGATGTTAGGCTGGGCAGCCTACTGGAAGAAAACGAACTGCTGACGACCTTAAGCGATACCCATCGACTTTGGGTGTACTTCAATGTGCCCGAAGCTGTGTACCTGGACTACATGAAAAACAGGAAAAGGGGTGGTTCTCAGAACGTCCAACTGGAACTCGCCAACAAGGAAATTTATCCTCAACCTGGAACGATAGAAGTCATTCAATCAGACTTTAATAGTACCTCTGGCAATATTGCCTTTCGAGCGAGCTTTAGTAACCCAGACGGTCTACTGCGTTACGGGCAAACAGGCAAAATACTATGGCCCAAGAAGATCAAACAGGCGGTCATTGTGCCCCAAAAATCCACGTTTGAAATTCTAGATAAACGCTTTATTTTTGTCGTCGACAAAAGTGGGGTGATTCACGAACGTCAGATTAAAGTGGCCCGTGAGGCACCCAACGTTTACGTTGTCGCCTCTGGAATAACCCCTGATGAGATGTACCTGCTTGAGCGGCAGAACAAACTAGATAAGGGCGACAGAATACGTTACAAGCTCATTGATCCCCAACGTGCCATTGCGAGTTTAAAACTGTATGCAGAGTAGTTTAGGCTTGGCTAGCTATGTTCCGTAACATTCTTAAACGCCCGGTACTCGGGATTGTTATCTCGGTTTTGATCGTTTTCCTCGGCTGCATGGCCATTCTGCAGCTTCCTATTTCACAGTTCCCCAAAATTGCGCCCACCGTCGTCAATATCTTTATTGCCTACCCCGGTGCCAGTGCCAATGTGCTTACCCGGTCGACGCTGATACCACTGGAAGCGGCCATTAACGGGGTGCCGGGCATGCGCTACATGTCCTCGGATGCCACCAGCGCCGGTGAGGCCACCATCCGTGTGGTATTTGAACCAGGTACCGATCCCAACCAGGCGGTGGTTAGCGTCAAAATCCGGGTAGATCGGGTGATGACCTCATTACCTGTTCTCGTTCAGCGAGAGGGGGTCATCATTATGCCCCTATCGCCTTCCATGCTGATGTATGTGAATTTGTATTCTGACTCCAATTCTTTTGACCAGAAGTACCTGTTCAATTACGCCTATACCAAGCTAATACCGGAAATTCAACGGATCCCAGGGGTTGCAAACGCGACCTTATTGGGTAGCAGAACGTATGCCATGAGGCTGTGGCTTAAACCTGATCGCATGCGAGCCTACAATATCTCTTCTGAAGAAGTGGTCGAGGCTGTTAAATCCCAGAGTCTCATTGCCCGCCCTGGCCGGCTCGGCATCAGCTCGGGGAAAAAAGCCCAGTCTACTGAATATGTGCTTGATTATGTCGGCCGCTATACCGAGCCTGAGCAGTACGAAAATATCATTATCAAAAGCACCGGATTTGGTGAAATGGTCAAGCTTAAAGACATTGCCAACGTGGAGCTGGGCAGTGAGTTTTACGATATTTACACGAATCTGGATGGAAAGTCCTCTGCTTCTATCGTGCTGAAACAGACGCCCAATAGCAATGGCAAGGAGGTCATAACAAGGGTCAAAGAGAAAATCAGCGAACTCTCCAAGGCGTTTCCAGACGGTATACATTTCCAGTACAGCTACGATGTCTCCAAGTTTTTAGACGCCTCGATTGAGCAGGTCGTTGACACCATCCGTGATGCGTTTATTCTGGTCACCCTGGTCGTCTTTGTGTTTCTAGGAGACTGGCGTTCCACCGTCATTCCTATCATAGCCGTACCTATTTCATTGCTCGGGGCCTTTTTGGTGCTCCCGATGTTTGGTATGTCCATTAACCTGATTACCTTATTTTCTGTGGTGCTGGCCGTCGGCATTGTGGTGGATAACGCCATTGTGGTGATTGAAGCCGTCCACAGCCATATGGAGAAAGACCCGTCGCTAACGCCTTATGCGGCGACGCAAAAAGCCATGGGCGAACTGGGAAGCGTTATTCTGGCCATCACGCTGGTGATGATTTCGGTGTTTGTGCCAATAGCCTTCATTAACGGCCCGGTGGGTGTATTTTACCGGCAGTTTTCTGTCACGATGGTAAGCGGAATCATAATTTCGGCGTTGGTGGCGTTAACGCTAACGCCTGTTTTATGCGCCATGTTTCTTAAAAGCCATGCCGGTCACGCCGGTCACAAGCCCTCTGGCAACGTATTTCAATGGTTTATTGGTCGATTCAATGCCATTTTCGAAGTATTCACTCGTGGCTACATGTGGCTGCTAAATCGCATCGTCACCCAAAGAATAATGAGCCTGGGGGCCATCCTGTTATTTACTGCCGGCATTGTTTATATGAGCCAAAAGGTTCCCTCCGGCTTTGTCCCGAATGAAGACCAGGGCACCATCTACGCTATTGTTCAAACACCACCGGGGTCTACGCTGGAGTATACAAACAAGGTGATGGGCCAGCTGCAAAAAATGACCAAAGCGGTTGACGGGGTCGACTCGGTGACGTCGATGGCGGGCTACGAAATCATGACAGAAGGCAGAGGCTCTAATGCGGGGACCTGTCTTATCAACCTCAAGCCCTGGGAAGAACGCAAACAAAACGTCCATGAAATTATTGAAGAATTGGAGCATAAAACTGTTGGGTTGGGAGGCAGGGTTGAATTTTTTGAGCCGCCGGCCATTCCTGGCTTCGGCTCTTCTGGCGGATTTTCGTTGCGATTACTGGACAAAACCGGCGATCTCCGCTATCAGGAGCTGCAAGTGGCCACTCAAGACTTTATGAAAAACCTGATGAAACGCAAAGAGATTTCAGGGCTGTTTACCTTCTACAACGCGTCCTACCCGCACTATGAAATCAAGATCGATAACCAGATGGCCATGCAGAAGGGGGTCTCCATAAATACGGCTATGGAAAACCTGGATGTTCTAAATAGCGGCTCTTATGAGCAAGGTTTTGTCAAATTTGGCCGGTTTTTTAAAGTCTTTACCAAGGCAGCCCCTGAATACCGAAGAAATCTGGATGATTTAAAGACCCTGTTTGTTAAAAATGAGCGAGGGGAAATGGTGCCCTACTCGTCGTTTATGACTCTGGAAAAAACAAAAGGAGCCAATGAAATTACGCGCTATGACATGTACAACTCTGCCGCCATTCGGGGATTCCCGGCAAAAGGGTATACGTCTGGCGACGCCATTCAGGCTATCCGCGCCGTGGCTAAAGACACCCTGTCCCGCGACTTCGACATTGCCTGGGAAGGCCTGTCCTACGACGAAGCGAAGCGAGGTAATGAATTCGTTGTTATTTCTTTGATTGTTGTGCTTTTTGTCTATCTGGTGCTGGCAGCCCAGTACGAAAGCTTTTTACTGCCTTTGGCCGTACTCTTGTCCATGCCCGTCGGTATTTTTGGCTCCTTCTCAATGCTCCAACTGATGGGACTCGCCAACGATGTGTATGCACAAATCGCTATTATTACCCTGCTTGGACTGTTGGGCAAAAATGCTGTCTTAATCGTCGAGTTTGCGGTTCAAAAACGAAATCAAGGATTATCGTTGCGAGACGCTGCCCTGGAAGGCGCCAGGATGCGGTTTCGACCTATCCTTATGACGTCCTTTGCCTTTGTCGCAGGGCTTATTCCCCTTGTGGTGTCGCATGGCGCCGGGGCAGTGGGGAATAGAACCCTTGGTTCATCTGCCATGGGTGGAATGATTACGGGCACCATCATAGGCGTGTTGATAATTCCGGGGCTCTACTTCGTTTTCGCCACCATGGGTGATGGCAAAAACCTGCTGAAAGATGAGGTCCATACCAGTATCACGGAATCCATTGTGGGGACTCAAAAGAACCGTTCGAAAAAACACAGAACGCTAAAAGGACGACTTAAGTTACTGATCAAAAAAATGAAGCCTAAGAATTAGTCAGTCAACCATGAGCTGAATGGACGGAAAAACATTCAAGGATGGAGTCTTTTGAAAACGATGCACGCATGCAGCATTAAGGTTTATGGATGCCCTGCGACCAAGCCCACCTTGGGAATTTCGGAAAGAAAAGAGAGCTAACGCGTCCACTCGCCCACGGTACGTAGCGACGAGCTCAGCGCTGCCTGGAGTTCCTGGTCGGCGTCAACTAGCACGGCAGATTGAGTGGCTTCAGTTTTGCCGGAGGCTGCAGTCGGTTGCTGCGGCGCGCTCTCTCGAGCCGCGGACTGGTTATGAGTTTTGGGAAAAGCCTGCGCTTGTGCTTGCTGTAACACTTGCTGGGGCGCTGCGTATTGTTGAGCTGGCTGGAAGAAACCGAATTCAGGCGGCAAAACGCATGGTGTCGGCGGTGGTGGCGGTACCAGAAGGTCTCTGCTTTTGGCAGTATGGTTACCGTTGTGGGTATGCCGAGGTGAATTCTTGCGCGTTCCAGTTTCTTCCCTGTTTGAAGCGAGGGTTCGATGTGCACCGCTACTGGAGCCATGATAGTGGGCAGCCGAACGGTCAACGTCCCCCAAGCTTGTCGGCGCAGTGGACCGTACGACTACAGAATTGCGAGTCACGCCGTATATAGCGGTCTCGCCTTTCGGTTGGACGGCGCATGCAGAGCTGCGACCGGTGGGCGCACCGTGAATACCCGCGGCACCGGCGACCGTTTCGGCTCCAGCTTTCCCGGTATCTGTAACAGCGGTGCCACCAAGAGGAGTACTAGGTCTTCTTTTGATGTCGGCTGACATCTGCATCTTGATTTTCACAGTTTGAGCAACAAAGCTGGACACCCACTGGGGATTGTAGATGGTGTACAGAATTGTCAGAGAAATTAGAGAAATTACCGCTGAATCCCGCAGCCATGTTCCTATTGGATCACGCGCCTCCTCCAACTTGGTGTGACGCTCAGGGGCGTAAGCTACGTACTGGTTACGGGGACCTGACAAAGCTAGTGGAGCAACCGCGACAGCCGATGCCGCTGATGCCGAACCGTCAGCAGAGAAATGCGCCATGGTTATCTGCACGCTGTTCGATAAATCATCAACCAGATAAAGATGCGCGCCACCATCGCCAGAATCGACTGCTGGTCGAACTCGCCCAGTCTCCTCAGCAGATGTGTAATGCACCGGTAACTGATTTTCTATCATAAGGCAGACCGAAGATCCCGTGAGGGTGAAGTTGAGCTAAAGCCGATGCGACTCCGATTCTATTGACCTATCGCCCTAATTCAAACATTTCCAGGAACAAAAGGGCACCGTAATCTCCGCCCAACAGCTCAATCGTTATATGCAAAAACATACAAGGCATGCAAATTCACCGTAATCTCCGCCCAACAGCTCAACCGTTGTTATGCAAAAACATAAAAAGGTATGCAAATTCACCGTAATCTCCGCACAACAGCTCAACCGTTGTTATGCAAAAACATAAAAAAGGTATGCAAAGTTGTGCCTTAAGCGGCATCTGCTTGCACGGTTGAACAGTTCATGCATTACTAATGTTGGTGTTAGATGGCAGGGTGTGTAATGTAAGCCCCGCAAGCTGACGCTTCGGTTCCTTTATTACGGTCGCTGGCTTACTCACACTCCGTGATCGAACGCCTTGGAGACCCATGGAAATTGTCCCTTTGCCCTTGCCCGTCATCCGTTTCCTGTGCGCTTGGGGTTTGTTGCTGAGCCTGAGCGCCGGCGCCCCGCTGGCCGTTTTGTCCACCGACACCCCGACAGAAGCCGGCGGGACCCCGATGCTGCACAGCACCGTTATCCAGACCGAGCGCAGCAGTCCGCAAAGCCCGACCGTCAACACGGGGGATGTGCGTGAGGTAGACCCCGGTACGACGTTGGATCTGGTTCTCATGACCGAGATCGCTCCCGACGAAACCGTGGAAGGCCATGAGTTTTTCGGCAAAATCAGCAAGGACGTGCTGGTGAATGGCCGGGTGGTGATACCCTATGGCACGCAAGTGCACGGGGTGCTGACCACCCTGGAAGGGCCGAAGCGTGCTGGGCGCAATGGCTACATCAACGCTCGGTTTGATTATTTAATTACGCCTGACAGGCGTGAAGTCCCGATTGAGGGCAACAGCACCACCCGGGACTCCAAAGGCAAGGCCGCAGCCAAAGTCGTCGGGCGCGCGGCGGGCTATACCGCCATTGGTGGCGTGGTGGGCACAGTGCTGGTGCTGCAATATGGCGGTCTGGCGGCGGCAGCGGCCAGCCATGGGCTCGCCCTGGCGGGTGGAGCGGCCGTTGGTGGGGCCGCCGGGCTGACAGTCGCCATGCTGATGAAGGGTAAAGGCGTCACGCTCCTGCCCGGCGCTGAAATGCACGTCAAACTTACCGAGCCGCTGAAACTGCCCACTATGACCATGCCCGACGAGACGGTGGAAGATTTCAGCATCTCTGGTCTGAAGGTGAAGGTGAAGGGCATGCGCATTGACCGCCACCCGTTAGGCGAAATGAGCGAAATTACGCTGACACTCGATATTCTGAATCAAACCGAATATACGTTCTCCACGTTTGAAATCGGTCTGGAAGACGAGCTGGGCAACGTGTTCTTCCCTTCTCCCGCTGGCGATACGGGCATATGGTCCAGCAAAATTAAGCCCAGCAGTCATTTCAATAGCAAGATCACCTTCAGTGTGGACAACCTCAAAAGCCGCCACAAGCTGGTGTTTTTCAAGCCGTATTCCCGTGAACCGCTGGCAAAATTCGCTCTGACCGATGCCATGCTGGCAAGCGGCAAAGGCAGTCCCAAAGGCAAGCACGTGGCTAATGAAGCGCGCCAGCCCGACTGAGATGCCCATGGGCGCCGCAGCACCATGGGCGAGTTTGTTGCACTGCCTAATCAAAATCGGAAGAGTTACGAAGCTTTGCGCGTTTTCAAAAGCTATTCAAAATAGGACGAGATGCCAAAGAAATGTAGCCGCGTTCGTAATTCGATTGAGATACTGAATCCATAAGTCAGTACAACTGTTCTCAGGTGAGAGAATATGCGCGGGCTTGCATCACAGGCGAGATATTGTGGACATGCAAAAGCGACATTGAATTGAAGATTTCTTACGGCTATTTGAGGAAGAGTTTCTGTATAAGCTCAATTCATGCGGTTTGTACGAAACATGTCCTTGCAAAAGCTCACATTGCATGGATAATAGCAGAACGAATTTCTGTTAACTGCCGCGGCGACGTAGTCGCACGCATGGCTGGTTGTATAGCGTTTCTGCTTTAACGTCCCAGCCGCAAGTGGTGATAATGAACAAGTTGATATTTGCTCGATCACAACCTCAACACAATTAGAAAATACAATTACCCCAGGAGTCTAATTGGTTACAGCAGCCACCCATCATTGATAGACGCGTGAATAGCAAACCACGATGGCTGTAACCTGACGATTATTATGAAAGCAACAGATTGGGATGATGAAACTGTTTAAAACACTGGCTCTGTGGTGCAGCGCCTTGCTGCTTGTAATGTCCGTATCAGGCTGCCAGCCATCGCATGCGCTTTACCAGGCCCACCCTGTCAAAGACCTAGCGCTGAATGAAGAAGCATCGCATACGGCTTACCAAGTCAGTAAACCCCTTGTCGAAGACCTGACGCAGAATGATGAATATGTCTGCCAGATTAGAGCCATACAGCATATTGAAATTCGTTCATTAGAGAAGGGGTACCTGCAAAATGTACTGGTTGACGAAGGAGACACTGTCCGTCAGGGTCAATTGCTTTTTCAAATAAAGCCGAGTGTCTACGAAGCCGATGTCGAAAAATCAGAAGCGGAGGTTGAGCTTTCCAAAATTGAGCTGCAGAATAACCAGGCGCTTGTAGACAAAGATATTATTTCCCCAACTGAAGCCTCCATGTCTGCCGCCAAGCTGGCTAAAGTTAAGGCGGAATTAGACCTAGCCAAAACGCATTTAGGCTTTACTGAAATTCGAGCCCCGTTTGACGGGCTGGTAGGCCGCTTTGGTGATGTTAGGCTGGGCAGCCTGCTGGAAGAAAACGAACTGCTGACGACCTTAAGCGATACCCATCGACTTTGGGTGTACTTCAATGTGCCCGAAGCCGTGTACCTGGACTACATGAAAAAGAGGAAAAAGGGTGTTTCTCAGAACGTCCAACTGGAACTCGCCAACAACGAAATTTATCCTGAACCTGGAGCGATAGAAGTCATTCAATCAGACTTTAACAGTACCTCAGGCAATGTTGCCTTTCGAGCGAGCTTTAGTAACCCGGACGGTCTGCTGCGTTACGGGCAAACAGGCAAAATACTATGGCCCAAGAAGATCAAACAGGCGGTCATTGTGCCCCAAAAATCCACGTTTGAAATTTTAGATAAACGCTTTATTTTAGTCGTCGACAAAACCGGGGTGATTCACGAACGTCAGATTGAAGTGGCCCGTGAGGCACCCAACGTTTACGTTGTCGCCTCTGGAATAACCCCTGATGAGATGTTCTTGCTTGAGCGGCAGAACAAACTAGATAAGGGCGACAAAATCCGTTACGAGCTCATTGAACCCCAACGTGCTATTGCGAGTTTAAAACTGTATGCAGAGTAGTTCAGGCTTGGCTAGCTATGTTTCGTAACATTCTTAAACGCCCGGTACTCGGGATTGTTATCTCGGCTTTAATCGTTTTCCTCGGCTGCCTGGCCGCTGTGCAGCTTCCTATTTCACAGTTCCCCGAAATTGCGCCCACCGTCGTCAATGTCTTTATTGCCTACCCCGGTGCCAGTGCCAAAGTGCTTACCGAGTCGACGCTGGTACCACTGGAAGCGGCCATTAACGGGGCGCCGGGCATGCGCTATATGTCCTCTGATGCCACCAGCGCCGGTGAGGCCACCATCCGTCTGGTATTTGAACCAGGCACCGACCCCAACCAGGCGGTGGTTAGCGTCAAAACCCGGATAGATCAGATGATGAATGCTTTACCTGATCTCGTTCAGCGAGAGGGGGTCATCATCCGACCCCTGCAGCCCTCCATGCTGATGTATGTGAACTTATATTCTGATTCCAACTCCTTCAGCGAGAAGTATCTATTTAATTACGCCTATACCAAGCTAATACCGGAAATTCAACGGATTACAGGAGTTGCGAACGCGACCTTATTGGGCAGCAGAACGTATGCCATGAGGGTGTGGCTTAAACCTGATCGCATGCGAGCCTACAATATCTCCTCTGAAGAAGTGGTCGAGGCCATTAAAAACCAGAGTATTATTGCCCGCCCTGGCGATCTCGGCATCAGCTCGGGGAAAACAGCCCAGTCAACTGTATATGTGACTAGTTATGTCGGCCGCTATTCCGAACCTAAGCAGTACGAAAATATTATTATCCGAAGCTCCGGGTTTGGTGAAATGGTCAAGCTTAAAGACATTGCCGACGTGGAGCTGGGCAGTGAGTTTTATGATATTTACACGAATCTGGATGGAAAGCCCTCTGCGTCTATTGTGCTGAAACAGACGCCCAATAGCAATGGCAGAGAAGTCATCAAAAAGGTCAAAGAAAAAATCAGCGAACTCTCTAAGGCATTTCCAGACGGTATACACGTCCAGTACAGCTACGATGTCTCCAAGTTTTTAGACGCCTCGATTGAGCAGGTCGTTGACACCATCCGTGATGCGTCTATTCTGGTCACCCTGGTCGTCTTTCTGTTTCTAGGGGACGTGCGTTCCACCGTCATTCCTGTCATTGCTGGAGCTGTCTCATTAATAGGGGCCTTTTTGGTGCTCCCGATGTTTGGTATGTCCATTAACCTGATTACCTTATTTGCTTTGGTACTGGCCGTCGGCATTGTGGTGGATAACGCCATTGTGGTGATTGAAGCCGTCCACAGCAATATGGAGAAAGACCCGTCGCTAACGCCTTATGCGGCGACGCAAAAAGCCATAAACGAACTGGGAGGCGCTATTCTGGCCATCACTCTGATGATGACTATGGTGTTTGTGCCAATAGCCTTCCTTAACGGCCCGGTGGGTGTATTTTACCGGCAGTTTTCTATCACGATGTCCAGCACCATTATGATTTCGGCGTTGGTGGCGTTAACGCTAACGCCTGTTTTATGCGCCATGTTTCTTAAAAACCATGCTGGTCACAAGCACTCTCGCAACGTATTTCAATGGTTTATTGGTCAATTCAATGCCCTTTTCGAACTACTCACACGTGGCTACATGTGGCTGTTAAATCGTATCGTCACCCAAAGAATAATGTGCCTGGGGGTCGTCCTGTTATTTGCTGCCGGCATTGTTTATATGAGCCAAACGGTTCCCTCCGGCTTTGTCCCGAATGAAGACCAGGGCACCATCTACGCTATTGTTCAAACACCACCGGGGTCTTCGCTCGAGTATACAAACAAAGTGATTGGCCAGCTGAAAGAAAGGACCAAAGCGGTTGACGGGGTCGACTCGGTGACGTCGATGGCGGGCTACGAAATCATGACAGAAGGCAGAGGCTGCAATGCGGGGACCTGTCTTATCAACCTCAAAAACTGGAAAGAACGCAAACAAAACGTCAATGAAATTATTGAGGAATTGGAGCATAAAACTGCTGGGTTGGGAGGCAGGGTTGAATTTTTCGAGCCGCCGGCCATTCCTGGCTTCGGCTCTTCTGGCGGATTTTCGTTGCGATTACTGGATAAAACCGGCGATCTCCGCTATCAGGACCTGCAAGTGGCCACTCAGGACTTTATGAAAAACCTGGCGAAACGCAAAGAGATATCAGGGCTGTTTACCTTCTACAATGCGTCCTACCCGCAATATGAAATCGAAATCGATAACCAGATGGCCATGCAGAAGGGGGTTTCCATAAAAACGGCTATGAACAATCTGGAGGTTCTAAACAGCGGCTCTTATGAGCAGGGGTTTATAAAATATGGCCGGTTTTTTAAAGTCTTTACCCAGGCAGCTCCTGAATACCGAAGAAATCTGAATGATTTGAAGACCCTGTTTGTCAAAAATGAGCAAGGGGAAATGGTGCCCTACTCGTCGTTTATGACTCTGAAAAAAACAAAAGGGCCCAATGAAATTACGCGCTATAACATGTACAACTCTGCCGCCATTCGGGGATTTCCGGCAAAAGGGTATACGTCTGGCCAAGCCATTCAGGCTATCCGCGAAGTGGCTAAAGACACCCTGTCCCGCGACTTCGACATTGCCTGGGAAGACCTGTCCTACGACCAAGCGAAACAAGGCAATCAATTTGCCGTTATTTCGTTGATTGTTGTGCTTTTTGTCTACTTAGTGCTGGCGGCCCAGTACGAAAGCTTACTACTGCCTTTGGCCGTACTGTTTTCCTTGACCGCGGGTATTTTTGGCTCCTTCTTGATGCTCAAACTGATGGGTCTGGCCAACGATGTGTATGCACAAATTGCCATTATTACCGTGCTTGGACTGTTGGGTAAAAATGCTGTGTTAATCGTCGAGTTTGCGGTTCAAAAACGGAAGGAAGGCTTATCGTTGCGAGACGCTGCCCTGGAAGGCGCCAGGATGCGGTTTCGACCTATCCTTATGACGTCCTTTGCCTTTGTCGCAGGGCTTATTCCCCTTATGATATCCTCGGGCGCCGGGGCCGTGGGGAATAGAACCCTTGGTTCATCTGCCATAGGTGGGATGATTGTGGGGACCATCATAGGCGTGTTGATTATTCCGGGACTCTACTTTATTTTCGCCACCATGGGTGATGGCAAAAAACTGCTGAAAGATGACGTCGATACCAGTATCACGAAATCCACGGCATCCAAGGAATCCAAGGAATTCATTGTGAGGACCCAACAGAACCGTTGGAAAGAACACACAACGCTAACGGGACGACTTAAATTACTGCTTATGAAGCTGAAGCTGCTGAAAGATGAAAGTCCATCACAGTATTATCATGGAATACATATTGAGGACCCAGAAGAACCGGTTGGAAAAAACACAGAACCCTAAAAGCGGCGGACTCAAATTGCTGCTTGAAACAATGAAGCCCAAGAATTAGTCAGTCAACCATGAGCGGAATCGACAGAAAAACAATCGTTAGTTTTTTAGCAGTCATAGCTTTTACTGGAGTCCTTCAAGCGCCTGTTTTTGCAAGATCGTGGCTTCATCCGTTTGAGACGTTGGAAAAAAAGGAAACATTCAACGTACCAAAGCAATATGAGACTCCGCAGCTATCTGGCCAGATATCTGCTGATAGTGCGGCTTCCGTTAACTGGCGGCATTTTTTTTCTGATCCTTATCTTGTATCCCTGATTGAAACAGCCCTGGCAAATAACCAAGAGTTCAATAGCCAGGTACAGGATATTGAAATTGCTGCCAATGAAGTGAAGGCAAAGCAAGGTGAGTATTTGCCTAAAGTCGGCTTGGAGGCCGGCGCAAGTTACATTCATCCATCCGCCAACACCCCGGAAGGCGAGTTGGACAAACTTATTGTGCAAGATTTTTATAGATATCCAGATTTCAATCTGAATCTGGGTCCTTCCCTGAGCTGGGAAGTGGATATCTGGAAAAAATTGAGAAATGCCAAAGAGGCAGCCAGACTGCGTATGGTGGCACAATACGAGGTCCGCAATTTTCTTATTTCCAGGCTCGTTACTGAGATAGCACGCAACTATTATGAATTAATGGCTCTGGATAACTCTCTGAAGATAATTGATCAAAACATTGGTATTCAGGAAGCAGCTTTCCATAAGATGGAGGTCTTGAAGTCTTATGCCAAAGCGAACCAGTTAGCGGTCAATCGGTTTGAAGCCCAGTTAAATAAGACAAAAAGCCAGCGGTATGAAACCAGTCAAAGCATTGTTGAAAAAGAGAACCGTCTGAAATTCCTCTGCGGTATCTATAAAGAAGGGCCAGTATTGAGACACTCTGACCAGTTCATGACGATGCCGGTGGATGAACTGCAGACGGGTGTGCCTGCTCAGCTTTTGGAAAACAGACCCGATATTCGTCAGGCTGAAGCGGCGATCAAGGCGGCAAGGCTCGATTTAAACAGTGTCAAGAAAGAGCTATACCCCAGCCTGACGATTACGGCAGGTGCTGGCTATTCGGGGTTTAGCCCCGCACTGTGGTTTCAGAGCCCACAGTCGTTGTTCTACAATGCGGTGGGTGGCTTCACTGTTCCATTGCTCAACCGAAAAGCAATCATTGCAAAAATACAGATAGCCGATGCCTTCCAAACCCAAACGGTTTTGACTTATGAGCAGACTTTGCTGCAAGCCTACACTGACGTTCTTAATCAGGAGGCAAACATCAAAAATATGCAGCAGGCTTTTGATAAGAAGAAAAAAGAGGTCGTATTGCTTGATGAGGCTACCGTTATTGCAAACAACCTGTTTAAGTACGCCAAGGCGACTTACGTCGAAGTGCTGCTCACCCAGGAAGAGAAACTGAATGCCGAAAAAGACCTGGTTCAAGTGAAAATGAACCTGGTCGGGTCCAGAGTTAGCCTTTATCGAGCACTAGGGGGCGGCTGGCGATAAAAAGCCTTTGCATTAATGGGCCTCGATAACCGAGATAACAATCCCGAGTACCGGCCGTTTGAGAATCTCACGAAACATAGCTGGCCGAGCCTAAACTACTCTGCATACAGTTTCAAACCCTCAATAGCACGTTGAGGATCAATCAACACCCTCACTTCGCGTACACACCTCATGGCGAGCCGCAGGCGCTCCATAACGCCGGCCGTCTGGCGTGGGGGTCCGGACCGCCTGGAGAGAAGTCAGATTACACCGGCATGGACGTGATCATCGTTCGCGACGACAAGATCGCCGTGCTCTATGTATTCCTCGATTCGATGCCATCACGACACACTTTATATGGAAGGGAAAAGACAATCTCTAGAGGCTTCAGAGCCGCCTCGTAAAAGCTAGCGAACGATCAATATCGCTCCCAGCCAAAATTATGTGATCGAGCATTTTTCTTTGTGTCCGAGTAGAAGTGAATCGACAGCCTTTTCACCGTTTGGTATCGCTTGTGGAGCTAAGTTCGGCACATTAAGTCTTTCGGCTCGCACAGTTTGTACATCAGAGATTCCAATAAAGCCAAGTATCTGGCGCAAATAAGGTTCTACGAAATCCCAGGTCTTCCAGGGTTCTTCGGTAAACACTCCACCTGAAGCAAACACCAGAACTGCACTTTTACCGGTAGCCAATCCATCCAGTTTTGCTCCGTTGTAATTAAACGTTTTCCCGGCACGCACAACATGGTCGACCCATGCTTTTAGCGAAGATGGAATTCCGAAATTCCACATGGGGATTCCTATAACTAGGAGATCCGACCCCCAAAAGTTCGTCGATCAATTGATCAGAAAGACGTCTCGCGTCACCAACTCCGTCGGGTTTTGCAAACGCCATCACCGCCCCTTGATCCAGGTGTGGTATTTCGACTTTCGTCAAATCTCTGTCAATAAATTTAGCGTCCGGATATTGTGCTTTGAGCCGCTCGCGAAGTCTTGCCGTTAGCTGGCGGCTTGCCGACTCATGGCCGCGAGGGCTGCATTCTATATCAAGGAGCGCCGGATGCTAGTTCCGCCCACTGCTCCTTTGGTAGGTTCATACTCATTCGTCAGCACGACAGCCCCTATGTCCGTCAATTAGTGCGATATAATTCACGTTGCCGCTGCCTATTCTCAAGCGCGGCAAGGTTTGGATTCCAACCTCTTGAGTCGGCACAATTGCATGAGAAAGCAACACGCGCCAGCCACCATGAAAAATCAAATTCTCATGCATCCTAAAGGAGGATATTGAATGAGTCAGTCATCCGTTGCTCAAGTTATGGTTGAGACTCTGGCCGCAGCCGGTGTCAAGCGAATTTACGGCGTGGTTGGAGATTCACTCAATGGGTTCCTTCAAGAGCTTCGCAAAAACGGGAAGATTGAGTGGATTGGCGTTCGCCATGAAGAAGCGGCTGCCTTCGCCGCTGGTGCCGAAGCCTACTTGACCGGGCAGCTAGCCGTATGCGCCGGGAGCTGTGGTCCTGGCAACATGCATTTGATCAACGGGCTCTACGATTGCCATCGCAGCCGTGTTCCAGTGTTAGCGATCGCGGCTCATATTCCGAGTAACGAAATCGGTACAAGCTATTTTCAAGAGACACATCCAGATCGCCTCTTTAGCGACTGCAGTGACTACTGCGAACTCATATCGCAAGGCAGTCAGATGCCGCGCACCCTGGAAATCGCAATTCAAACAGCGCTGGCAAAGAAAGGAGTTGCAGTTATCGCGATACCTGGAGATGTCGCAATGCAGAAGATTGAGGTGCGCAAACCCAGCGCCAGTATTCAGCAAGCATTTCCGATTTCACGTCCGTCAGAATTCGAAATCAATCAACTGGCCAAAGTGTTGAATCAGGCGAAAAAAACAACGATTCTGGCAGGAGCAGGATGTGCCGGTGCGCACAGCGAGCTTATCCAACTTGCTGAAATACTTAAGTCACCCATCGTTAGTACTGTACGTGGACGCGACGCAGTTCAGTTTGACAATCCCTACGATGTTGGTTTGACAGGACTGATAGGTTTTGAATCCGGATATCATTCAATCAAAGAGACCGATACATTAGTCATGCTCGGCACTGACTTTCCGTACACTCAGTTCTACCCCGATAAAGAAAACACTACAATAATTCAGATCGACGTTCGAGGTGAAAATCTCGGCCGTCGCACGCGCATTGATTATGGTCTCATCGGCGACGTGAAGGAGACACTACTGGCAGTGCTGCCACTTCTCGAATCCAAGCAAGACGATTCGCATTTGAAGAAGTTTGTGCAGCACTATAACAAAGTGAGGAATGACCTCGCTTCCCTGGCAACCGGACAACCGGGCCACAAGCCGATCCATCCGCAATACGTCGCCACAATTGTGGACGAATTGGCCGCTGACGATGCCGTCTTTACTTGTGATGTCGGAACTCCAACCATATGGGCTGCTCGTTACTTGACCATGAACGGCAAGCGCAAGCTAATCGGCTCTTTCAATCACGGATCGATGGCTAATGCTCTTCCGCATGCAATCGGTGCCCAAAGTAGCCACCCAGGTCGCCAGGTCATCTCTCTATCCGGCGACGGCGGAATCTCCATGCTTCTGGGCGAACTGCTCACGCTCAAGCAACATGACCTCCCGGTGAAGGTCATTGTTTTTAGCAACGGCGCCCTCGCCTTCGTCGAACTAGAAATGAAGGCCGCCGGCATTCTCGCCGACGGTACAACTCTTTTCGATCCTAATTTCGCTCAACTAGCTGAGTCAGCCGGAATATTTGGTATACGCGTTGAAGATCCGGCAGATCTCAGAAATGCAGTGGCAGCAGCGTTGCAACATAAGGGACCTGCCGTGGTAGACGTGGCCGTTAATCGCACCGAGTTGGCGATGCCACCAACCATCAAGGTCGATCAGGCGATTGGATTCAACTTGTGGGCGATGAAAGCTGTGCTGAATGGCCGCGGCGACGAAGTGCTCGATTTAGCTCTGACAAACATAATGCGCTAACTCGACTTTGAGAAAACTGGTACGCGTGTCGACAGAGACCTAATTCGCACGAACCAGCTCGCTAATCGTAAGCGAGCCAAAAGCCGGACATTAGCGCGTCTGTCCAGCTCGGCAAGGGCTGCTTTGGACCGCTCTTGCAGCTGCCCACCATTGAGAAATTTGCGGTAGTTAATTCAGGCTCAAGCTAGCCTGTTCGTAATCGGACGAAACGGTGCCGACCCATATGCCAAGCTTTTTCGATTCACGGTCTGGGGTAACGGTTAAGTCTATCGATACCTTGAGGTTAGGCCGACCTTTAGCAAACTTCCTCATCTCAGCGATCGGCCAAGTATTGTCCAGCAGATTTATGTGTCTAACGGTGCTTTCGCCAGGGGGAAGTTTGGAAAATGAGGGCAGATTGGCTCTCCATCCTACGTTGTGCCTTTCAAATAGTAGTTTCTCTTTGTCGCTCCCCATAATCACACGAATATTTTGCCAACCCCAGGAGCAATTTTCATCCCAGACTTTCTCCACACTGCGCGAACTGTTTCTTATGACGACATCAAACGACCTGGACAGTTCGATGGAGCCAGCACCACTTGGATGCTGAATGTTAACTGTCAGGTTCTGCGATAATGCCGGAGCTGCAGTCGCGCACCAGGCAATAGTAAATGCGGTCATTCCAAAAATTGTACACTTCAACATCATCTACTGAACTCTTACCTAGATGTCCTTGGGTGTATTGTACTGTTTTTCCAGTGCTCCTACGGATTCAGAGCCGTAATTGTTGATACCGAAGGCAACGCCATCGCGCTGCATGCAAAGAATGCCTAAGCACGGCTGATTGCCGTTTAGAACCCTATAACAGTGTCCAGTTGCTCAGACTTAGACACCCGGACGGACACTTTTCTTATAGTGCTTGAACCATTAGCAGGATGCATTATCATAACGACATGTCAATTCACGAGTTCGAGCCGGAGTTAGAGCAGAAACAGCCGCGAGCCATAAGGTTCGATGTCACATATGGTGCCTGGGAGCCATCATGGAGCTTCTTCTATGCTTTTCTCTTTTTTGCCGTCCTAGCTTATTTCATGATTACCAAAAGCCCGATTCAGCCAATGAACATCGTCGGGAGCTTGGGCATGAGCCTTCTGATAGCGGCACCGCTAATCATTGCAGCCTTTGTCAATTCTCAGCGTATGTCCAAACTTCGTAAGCTCATAGAATATGGAACGCCATGTCATGGCCGCGTTACTCACTTGGTGGATGGTGGCCAACTTTATCCAAGCAAAATAGAGTACGAGTATTCCAGAGAAGGACAAACGGTCAGTGATTCACTGAAGACCACCTTTGGTCGTAATTACCATCACCTGCACAACGGAAGCGAAATTACAGTGATGTGGCATCCCGAATACGGCCACGCAATCTACAAGCTTTGTTCTTATAAGGCTATAGCTCCAGGCATTTAAGTTCTGGTCTTCCGAAAACCGCTTGATGAGGTTGAAAACTTTCGACAGAGAGTGCCGCCTTTAAATACCATTGGTCTTCGTTTCGGAATGGAGTAAAGAACGTTTAGGACGTAGCACACCCAAACGTCCTTTTCCACCACTGCCGGTAGAAAATCTAGCTGCGGTGACGCAGCATTGATAACCTCGCGTTGGTCATCGGGATCCAGTCTAAGAAATTCGTCGGCCACTCTGAGCCTCGTATTCAAAGAATTTGTCCATCGCCCAGGCGGGCAGTGCCGTCGTCGCTGTTCGAAGCGTTTGAAAGTCCTCTTTCGTTAGCGTTTGCTGCAACGAAGCAATCACCTTTGACGTGACATGATCTTTGCCCAGATAGCGAAGAGCAGCGATTGCAGTACCAACGGCTGTCCCTGCGTACTGCATCTGGGGCGGCGCAACGTGACGAAAGCGAATTGTGTTCTTTCCAACTTTTATCTCGCCTGTCCGTCCGGTAGTGACATAGACTGGCTGCGTAGGCATTTGCGTCGACAGCCCTAGGGCGTGGGCCGCTTCCGCTCCGGTTGGCCCAATTTTGGTGCCTCTAGTTTTTGCGACCAGCTCCGCCACTTCATATGGTTCTGGCATTACCGGCGCATTTACATGCTTGTTCCACTTAGGGCGCACGTATATTCCGCGCGCGACGCGCAAGATTTCGCTGTGCTTGGCCATCCTGTATAGCACTTGATCGACTGCTGCACGCGTACCAAGCTGAAGCAAATCCTTTGCCGGGAAGGCCTTCCCTTCCGGCAAAGCATCAATAGCCTGTCTAATCGCATTCGCCGTGGTCATGGCAGTTTCTCCAATTTGTTAGATAAGTATATCATGATTTCTGCCAACTTGACAAGAACCCGACAGGCGCTGCAAAAGCGCCGGTGTGAGCACACTCAGGTGTTAGCGGATCAAGCTTTGTCCAATCCAAGGGTTAGCCACTCGATAGCCGCCCGGCTCTGTAACGTAGCGAATGACATTGCGCGCACCGTTAAAACCTAATTGTTCAGAGCCTGTCGAATGTCGCCAACTAATTCGGTCACTGTCGTGCTTCTTGGAGAGTGGATGCGACGCGGGACTTCCCACAAACACTGAGTAACAGCCGCGGTGCCTTTTGTGTTATATCTCATTGGGAAGTCTGACGGAGCCGCAAGATTAGCCAACGATGCGAAAACATATCATCTTAAATGTCATGGTCTTTGTCGTTCTTGCAATTCATATACAGACATCGCTCGCGGACGAAGAAACAAAAATTAAGTACGACACCCCCAAAAACAGAGCCGCTCTGGGACTAAATGAAGACTGGATGCCTGACAGCGAAAACAATATGCAACGCGCGCTGCGCCTGACGGAGATCCAGAAGATTGCGCGTCAGGCTGATTCAGAATACGAGGTAGGCAATTATCAGGATGCACTGGACTTGCTGAAGGGTGTAGAAGATTCTCAGGTCGGGCCGGTTCGACTGTATTATCAGGTCAAGGCGAAATGCCTGGCACACCTCAAACAAGAACAAGGCGCTATAGCAGCAGCTGAACAGGCAGATGACCAGACGCGACGTGAAGTCTACCAGTTACTCGGTCTGCGAGTCGCCTCGGCAAGCCCAATCAACGGGCTTAGTCCGGCTCACCGATTGCTTGTACAAATCGAATTGCTGGTGACTCATGGGAAGAAACAAGAGGCACGCAATTTGGCGGAACGGATGTGGTGGAAAGAGCTACGCGAGGGATGCAGCGCTGAAGATTGGAACGCAGAACTCAAACAACTCGGCTTAGACGGTCTGACTCCACCGCCCCACGGCATAGAACTAAATCCGGAAGTCTTTGAAGCTTTGAGCATGCTCATTGGTCTGCCGCAACCGAACACAAAAGCAGACATGCAAGCACTCTTCCACCGAGATTTCGTTGTTGAGGAGAAGTTCCCCGGTAACAAGTACCCGAGCTTTCAAGGCTCAGGTTCGAATGCACTTACCAACGTAAATCTCTATCGTGATCTCCCTCGAAGTGAAAACCTTCTCGCTTTTGCATTCGATTTAGATCACTCCTGGATTGAGGAGTCCGAGATTCGCAAATTCCTTGCTAAACACGGCATAACTGCAATTACGTCACAACCTCCAGTGATTTCTACGATTGAGCACGGGGGATATGTTCCCGACACGTCCGGGCCCACGCTGACATTTACAGACAACGGTGCGACTATCGAGCTGCCGTTTGAGAAAATCGGTCAATTATGTGGCGCATTGAAATACTGGCCAAAGCCAGCCGATGAGCGAGCGTATTTAGAGCAACGTTCGCAGCCACCCGATCCACGGGTCGAGTTGGAGAACGCACAGCAGTTAATAACCACGAAGCAATACGAAAAAGCGCTGGCGATTCTAATACCGCACTATGTTTTTCACGATGGCTCATTCGGGACGACGATGCAAAGCCGATACGATGCGATGCGCAGCACAAGGACTCTTCTGGTCCAATGTTATGATGGCCTCGGTAAACACGACGTCGCCCGCTATTTAACAGAAGCGCCATTGAAACATATTTGGGAACACGCACTATACGGTAGGAACGATCCAAACACCTGCTTCCCCACTTACTCTGAATACATGGCCCGACCATGGAATGTCTTTGGTATGACCAAAAGCGATTCAGACGGCGAATATCAAATAAGGGTGAACAATCTGTTGCAATGCGATTTCTATTCGTGTTCACCACGCTTCAAAAAGGTTTTCAGTATTCTCGGACCGATCTACAATGAAACGAAGAGACTCCCACCACTGCCCGGTTCGCTCGTGGACGAAGAGTTGATCTCTCCATGTTTCAGACACTAACGAAAGTAAAGTCGATCGACTTCGGCAGAGGACTGGCGCATGGTGAGCGGGTGCACATCTCTTGGTGCTTTGCCAGTTGATAGCATTGCCTTGCAGCGGACTGCATCATTTCAATATCTGCAACTGCTGTCGTTCGTGTATAATCGGCTGCAATGATCGGTCTAACCTTGAGTCGTTTCCTTTTGTATGACAAAAATCAACTTCCGCACAGCACAATTTCTCATCAGTGCAGCAGGCCTCCAGCAATGTCCTCCGGAAAAAGGCGCTGAGGTCGCCTTCGTGGGGCGCTCAAATGCGGGAAAATCCAGCGCGATAAATACACTTACACAAAACAAGAATCTGGCGCGAACCAGCAAAACACCCGGACGCACGCAGTTGATCAACTTTTTTCAGCTGCATAACTCGCCCACGTTGCGGCTTGTAGATTTACCTGGCTACGGCTACGCCAAAGTTTCGCAAGAGATGAAAAAAACGTGGCACGAGTACGTCTCTCAGTATCTCAACGAAAGACAATGCCTGCAGGGGCTAGTTCTTATAATGGATATTCGTCATCCGCTGCAAGAGCTCGACACCATGCTAATCGACTGGGCGGTGGAATCCGATATGCCTCTGCACGTATTGCTAACCAAAAGCGATAAACTCTCCCGCGGCGCAGCGCAACAAACTCTGCGCAAATTTCAAACTGATATGAAAAACGCTGGTGTTGATGATTCTGTGACCGCGCAAGCCTTTTCTGCGCTAAATGGTGATGGTGTCGACCAACTTGCCAAACAAGTCGGACTGTGGTTGCAGTCAGAAAAACAATAATTCCACATTGTGCTCTTTGCTTTCGCCACCTTCGTCTTTAAAGTCGATTCGGGGAGCGTTTCACCTGGATGGCTGCTTGAGCATAGAAAGACCTTGCCGTACTCCCGCTTCTTGTATAAGAACAAGCTCGAGAACTCTTCACCTCCTCAAATCTTTCAGCTTCTGCGCCGGTATCTTGAGAATATGGCCCGACCATGGAACGTTTTCGGCATGACCAAAAGCGATTTAGACACAGAATGGCACTCCCAGTGGTCAGCTTTCCACGAACTGCATATTTCCGGCAGTGTATCGTTCGCCGGCTTTGTGCTCAAGCGCCTGATCCATGGTGACCATGTCAGCATCTGTAAGGACAATGTCCACTGAGTTGCAATTTTCGACAAGCCTGTTGATTTTGGTCGTGCCGGGAATTGGCACCACATTCTGCCCACGAGCAAGGCACCATGCTAGCGCAACCTGGGCCGGCGTACACTCATGGTTGGTCGCTACCGCCTTAACGGCTTCGACGATCCTCAGATTGCCTCTAAGGTTCTCTTCCTGGAAGCGCGGGTCTGAGTTGCGAATATCTCCTTCTTTAATGTTCTGCTTCGAATCAAAGTGGCCAGTCAGGAAACCTCTGCCCAGAGGTGAATATGGCACAAGTCCGATGCCGAGCTCGTTCAGCGTGGGAATGATCGATTCTTCCAGTTTCCGCTCCCACAAGGAGTATTCAGACTGCAGAGCAGTGATTGGATGGACGGCATGAGCGGCCCTTATTCTCTCTGCTCCGGCCTCGGAAAGTCCGAGATATCGGACCTTCCCTTCCTTGACGAGTTCTGCCATGGCGCCGACAGTCTCTTCGATGGGTACGTTTCTATCGACGCGGTGCTGATAGAAAAGGTCAATCACATCTACATTGAGGCGCTTCAACGAACCTTCGGCCGCAGTTCTTACGTTCTTGGCCGAACCGTCCAGACCAGCCCGCTCGCCATTCTCGAATCTAAAACCAAATTTGGTGGCAATTACTACCCGATCGCGCTTGCCCTTCAGCGCTTTGCCGAGCAGTTCTTCATTTGTAAAAGGTCCATAGATTTCGGCCGTGTCGAAGAAGTTGACACCCAAGTCAATTGCTCTGTGAATCAATTCAATTGAATCTTTCTCCGTCACGCCGCTGCGGTCATAAAAGGCGCTCATTCCCATGCAACCTAGTCCCAGTGCGGAAACCTCAAGCGTGCCAAGTTTTCTGACTTTCATCGTCTTGCTAATGTTGCTCATTCGTAAATCCTTCTTGCTTTGACTGTGTGTATAGCGCCGGAGAGTGTTCGATGAGATTTCTGGATAACCGGCATTCCGAGTTGATAAATAGTATGCATCCTCGCTATATATATTAAAACTCCTGGTGACCGTGGAAACAATGTCAAAACCTGCCATATGTTTGCCTAATCCTGCTAAGTTGTCCACAAAGTGGCAATCTCTAGCTACTATATATGTGGACGTAATTGAGACCAGGCGATGACAAAACCAACTTCAAAGCAGAGGCGAATGACTGAGCTGTTGAGACAGCTCGCTGTCAAGGAAGGTGTACATTACTCTACCGTTCTCGATGGCGTTAGGTTTATGCGGTCCAATCACTCCAGACCGAGGGTGCCCGTGCTCTACGAGCCAAGCATTGTCTTCATCGGACAGGGGCGCAAGCGTGGACATCTGGGAGATCGGCTCTACATATATGATGCACACAATTACCTAGTCCTCACTGTGCCGATGCCATTCGAATGTGAAACGGAGGCTACTCCGGAAGAACCGCTGCTTGGATTCGGAGTGCGTGTTGATATGGCAGTTTTGAACGAACTTCTGATGAAAATCGATCCGCGCGCACTGCCCAAACCCGACGACGGCACGCGCGGCATCTACGCGACGCCAATGAATGAAGTTTTGACCGATGCTGCAATCCGCCTACTCGAATGCATGCAAGATCCGGCAGAGGCAAGGGTACTTGGGCCGGCAATCATGCGCGAGATCACTTACCGGGTGCTTTGCGGAGAGAATGGCGGCGCGCTGCGTGAACTGATGACCATTAACGGTAGAGTCGGGCTTATTCAGCGAGCTATAGATCGCATGCATAGTGAGTGCGAGAAGCCGCTCGATATTCAAACACTTGCCAATGCAGCCGATATGAGCCCATCGGCATTTCATCACAATTTCAAGGCACTGACCTCTACCTCGCCATTGCAGTATTTGAAAAGCATTCGATTGCATCGAGCAAAAATGCTAATGCTAAACAATGGTATTACAGCTGGTGAAGCCGCCGAACAAGTAGGCTATGAAAGTGCTTCCCAATTTAGCCGAGAATTCAAGCGTTTCTTTGGCGATTCACCGGTACAGGAGGTGGCCAAACTTCGGAATATTCTCGGGCTGGGACAGCCAGTATTGGCCGCCGTGGAGTGAGGAAGCGTTGAGGTTGGTAGGGTTTCCCAGATGGGCAGCAGATACGAGACCACATTATGGAGGCGGCAGCGTCCAATGGTAGGTCTTATGTTCTCTTTACGCCGCCTCTTGGTTGAATGCAATGGTATCCTAGATAACCTGCGATTGGAGAATAGACAATTCCGCTATCCGGAATGGAGAATCAATGAAAAAATTAGCCCAGACCGTCGCGTTATCCATGGCAGCAGCATTCGCTACTGCAGCCCCAGCGTTTTCCGAAGTCCAAAGTTTTCCCGTCGCAGGCATGAACGCGAAAGCCGTATCTTTGAAGAACGGACAGATTCAGTTAACTTCGTCCTCGCTTCCATTCCAAAAGGCCGAGACCGCCGCCCTCGTCATTGTTGACAGTGAGCCCAAGGCACCTCTGACATCAATGATTCAGTTCAATGTAAAATTGGACCGGTATAAAACCCGCCGTCATGTTCTGCCAGCTATGCGAGTCTGCTATGAAGACGCGGCTGGAAAGGCGGAACAGGTGGACCTACCCTGGGATAGTATCATGAAAACCAACTTGGGTGAAGACGAGTATCGAGTCTCCGTTCCTGTCGAAGCGTATGCCAAAGGCAAGGGATGGGCACTTGCTTTCGGTGGCTGCGAGCTACCCAAATTTGGCAACAATGCGTTTATGGATTTATACGTGAGCGAAATTAAGGCATTTCAGAACCTAGGCACGGACAAAAGTGGCAAATCGCAATCAAGAGAGTTGCCAATAAAGATGAACCTGGACCAGATCTCAATATATGACTACATGAACAAGTTCAATTCTAGTCTGAAAGACGTGGTGGTAGAGCTAAAGGGCGAAATCGCGCCCTGATCATGAGGCAGTTTTCGCCACTAAATGATGGTACTGCATACGGTGCTTGTGGCTGCTTTCGGTTGACGCTCGCCGGCACCTCGCACAAATGTGCAGTTGTTGGCGTTTTTATCCGTATTGCAGATGCGCCCACAAAAAGTTACGTTAGTTTTCAATGGCCCGCGAACGACCGCCAGCGTGCAAGAATGACTTGGCTTTCCGTGTGAGGTGACATGAAAACTAGTCGTAAATTAGGTATCGGATTTGTTCTCGCTGGCTTGATGTTCTTCGGCGCGGACGTTATTTCTGCATTGGCGGATGGACCCAATTTGTCCTTCCCCGGAACCGGCAACAAACAAGACTGGGCCGATGCCCTCGCAATCGCCAAAGACGCTGGTAACAAAATGGAAGCGAGACAGTTCGATGTTGCTCTGAAGTTATCTCAACAAGCGATTGCGAAGTATCCCTATGATTCTCATTTCTACAAACAGCAGGGAATCATCCGTGTCAGACGCGGCCAGCCAGGCGATCTGAAAGCCGGCGAAGATTCTTTCAAGAAAGCAATCAGTATTAAGGGTGATGATCCGGAGTATTACAGCCTCCTTGCCAGCATTCTCACAGAAGAGAAGAAGTACCCTGAAGCGCGCGCCATGCTCGTGAAAGCATCGAAACTAAATCCGCCTGCTGCCGCGGATATTAATCAGAACATTCAGAAACTCGATGCCATAATCAAATCGAATCACTAAACTCGTTCTGTTTGACTCAGCAGACATCATTTGGAGCAGCAAGCAATCAAGTTCACCTCAATCGATCTAGGTTGCTGACAAAGTTTTATTGACCATTGCCTGGGCTTCGTCCAGAATGCGGCCCAGATGATCCGTCCCCCGGAAGCTCTCGCCATAAATTTTGTAGATATCTTCAGTGCCTGAAGGACGCGCCGCAAACCAGCCACTTTTCGCGACCACTTTCACCCCACCAATAGGTTTACCGTTGCCGGGTGCGCAAGTGAGAATATTTAGAATTTTCTCGCCGGCTAACTCGTCGGAGTCAATTTGTTTCGGGGAAAGTTCTTTCAGCATAGCCTTCTGCTGCATCGTGGCGGGGGCCTCGACGCGGTCGTAGGCAGGTTCGCCAAATTCGTTCGTTAGCTCGCGATAAATTTCACCGGGATCGCGGCTCATCTTGGCAGTGATCTCTGCCGCCAGCAATGCCGGAATCATACCGTCTTTGTCCGTGGTCCAGACGCTGCCATCAAGACGCACAAAAGAGGCACCAGCACTCTCCTCTCCGCCAAAACAAAGCGAGCCGTCGAGCAGACCATCAACAAACCACTTGAAACCAACCGGCACCTCGTAGAGTTTGCGGCCAAACCTGGCGGCAACTCGATCAAGCATCTGGCTGGTTACCACGGTCTTACCAATCGCCGCTCCAGGGCGCCACTGTGGGCGGTGTATCAAGAGATAGGAAATCGCAACCGCGAGGTAGTGATTGGGTGGCAAGAGCCCTGCGCTTTTAGTGACAACGCCGTGCCGATCATGGTCCGTATCGCAGGCAAAGGATATTTGGAAACGATTCTTCATTCCTATTAACCGTTCCATCGCATAGGGGGAGGATGGGTCCATTCGAATCTGTCCATCCCAATCGACAGTCATAAACCGGAACGTCGGGTCGACAACATCGTTCACAACCGCAAGGTTCAAACCGTAGCGTTCGTTGATTGGTCCCCAATAGTGAACCCCTGCACCGCCAAGCGGATCGACACCTATCGAGATGTTCGCGCCGCGAATGGCATCCATGTCGATTACATTACCGAGGTCCGCGACATAGGAATTTAGATAGTCATGCCGGTGCGTCGTCGAAGAGCGAAGCGCCTTGTCGAAAGAAATTCGTTTAACACCCTGGAGTTTATTTTCAAGAAACCAATTTGCTTTCTCCTGAATCCAGTCGGTGATAGCAGATTCCGCCGGTCCACCGTTTGACGAGTTGTATTTAAACCCGCCATCGTGCGGTGGATTATGCGACGGAGTGATAACAATACCGTCAGCGATACCGGTCGTGCGTCCGCGATTGTACGTGAGAATCGCATGCGAAACGACAGGCGTCGGAGTGTATTCATCTTTGTCCGCAATCATAACTTCCACCGAGTTGGCAGCCAGCACCTCAAGAGCACTGGCTAAGGCCGGCACGGAAAGGGCATGCGTATCCATGCCGAGAAACAGCGGTCCATCAATCTGATGCTGGTTTCGGTATAGGCAGATTGCCTGGCTGATAGCGAGAATATGCCATTCATTGAACGCATTATCTAAAGAGGAACCACGATGTCCTGAGGTACCAAAGATCACCCTTTGCTCCGGTACGGAATAGTCGGGTATCTCCGTATAGTAGGCAGTGACGAGTCTGGGTACATCCACCAACATGGCTGGCTCGGCTGGCTTTCCCGCAAATGGACTTACTTTCATAACTCACCCTGACCTTTCCGAATCTGGTGTTCCGCCTGCGCCCAATCTTAACCTGCTTGACCCGAGTTGTGGTCTGTTTGAACTCAACAGGCCAATTGAGCCGCACCCTTTGCTGGGGCACCTGATAATAATTGTGCAGGTGGCTCCTGCTCAATTCCGGAAAAGGCTGAACTAGCGATTCCAGGCGCATTCTAGAGGCGTTGATCGAGAGGTGTCTTGCACCCCTGTTTTGACGAGCACCTTGCCGGGACCGTGACCACAACATCGATACTACGTTCGACGTGCTTTCCAGTCCGGCTTTGCCTTACTCACCTGTGCCAGCTTTCGTGGTTGTGCGGACAAGGTACCTTTGGCGGCGTTCGGTCCACAAGTGATGGCGCCATGACAAATCGTTCTCGGACCAGCACAGACTCGAATCTTGCAATCGATACTTGAAGTGGAACAGTCGAGATGGCGCTAGCGAACTAGCCAAAAAGCTGCTCCTGCTCCTCTGGAATGGAAGTAATCAGCATTAAGTTGGGCCGACGCGCGTCATACGTCCAACGCAACAATGTCTTTCGAAAAGAATCGATCGAAAATGGTTTGCCCAAATAATCATCCATCCCAGCCGCTATGCATTCAGCTCTGTGTTCGGGGCCAACATTGGCGGTTACTGCAATTACTGGAGTACGTCTGACCGTCCCTCTTTCTAGATTGCGCAAAGCTCTCACAGTATCGACGCCGTTGATGCCGGGCAGATTTATGTCCAAAATAACGGCAGCATATTGGGCCAGCCCCAGTGCACCCAAGGCTTCTTCGCCCGTGCCGACAATGATCGCGTCGAAGCCGAAACGCTCACACAGCTGTTTAAAAACATACTGCTGAGCCGGATTGTCTTCAACGATCAAAAGCGACGCTCTTGCCATGATTTTCAATACCTGCGCCTCCGGTCCGCATTGTGGTAGTTCTGACGAATTCTGTATATACCTTGAGTGAGGTATGTACACGTCGAATAACCTTTTCCAAGGCGCGCTATGTGTGTGCGACAAATGGCAATGTAGCCGATTGCCTACATTACTCTTGCTCTGGTAAAAGTTCATTCAGGATCATTAATTGCTATCAGATCAATCAGGCAACAAATGAGGCGCCCAATTCTGAAATGCCCGTGGTTTACCAAGTCGGAACCCAAGGAAGCACCCTCCGTCATGCCTAACGTGCAGACGCTCGTCTGTCAGCTATCAGGTTAACTATGACTACAAACCAAGCTCAGCCGTCAACACAAACACAGACGAAAAAACAAGAAAGGCCAAGGCAACTTTGGCAACGACAAACATTTATCGTCGGCTCGATCGCAGCGGCATTGTTGCTGGTGGTAACTATTGGTGTCGCATTGTATGCCAAACACCAACAGGCAAAATTCAAGGCAGAAAATTACGTCACACTCAGTGGACGAATCGAAGGCGCAGAGAGCCATTTGGGCGCGCGCCTTCCCACGCAAGTCAAGGCAGTGTACGTAAAAGAAGGCGAGCCCGTGCGCAAAGGGCAATTGCTAATCGCGCTTGACGACACTGATGTTCGCGCCAAAGTCAATGCAGTCGATGAGGGACTCGGCGCAGCAGCATCGGCGACACACAAGGCTATTGCGGGCTCCGGCGCGGTCGAGCAAGAGGTGTCCGAAGCGCGACAGCAAATGCAGCCGAAGCACCATAACGTCATTTCTCGCATGTTCCGCAAAGTCACTGGTGCTCAAAAAAAAGAGACGGCTTTCAAAATGCAAATGGAAACGCAGTTAGCGGCCCAAAAGCAACAGGCTCAACAAGCGGTAATGCAAGCAAAAGGCGAATATGAAAAAGCACTTGTGGCGCGCAAGATAATCTCAGCTGATCGCAGCAACTTTCGCATAATCAGTCCGATCAACGGCATTGTCGAAACCCGCAGCGTTGAGCCGGGTGACGCCGTTACGCCAGGGCAAGTATTGTTGACAATCGTTAATTTGCATGACGTCTATATGCGTGGCTTTGTCGCCGAAAGTGATGTAGGAAAACTCAGACCCGGACAGACGGCGAAGGTCTATCTAGACTCTAGCCGACAACCGCTTTCGGGTCGGATTTCATCGATTGATCAAGAAGCATCGTTTACGCCGGAGAATGTTTACTTCGAAAAAGATCGCGCCAGCCAGGCATTCGGCGTCAAGATAACCATCGACAATCCCGATGGAATGGCCAAGCCCGGCATGCCCGCTGATGCAAAAATCAATTTGCGCCACGGTTCGCAATCGCGCCTGGTTGCCGGTAGCAACTCTGAGACTGATTCGTATGATTCGCAATCGCAGGAGCGGCATCAGTAATGGCGGCCTCGATAGCTTCGAGTAAAACGGCCACACAGCCGGCGCCGTGTGTGGTTCAGATCGAAGGGCTCAAGAAGACATTTCGCAATGGCAACGAAGCGCTGCGCGGATTGAGCATCTCGGTACAGAAAGGCGACATTTTTGGAATCATCGGACCAGATGGAGCGGGGAAAACAACGACATTGCAGATTATTGCCGGTGTGTTGGAGCCGTCAGCCGGAAAAATCAAAGTGCTCGGCGAGCACCCTCACAATGTGCGTGCGGAGGTCGGCTACTTGCCCCAAGCCACTGCCCTGTTTCCTGAGTTGACGGTGGAAGAAAATCTAAGATACGAAGCGGACTTGCGCAATGTCAAAGGCGAAGAGTTTGAGCACAGGCGCGATGACTTGCTCGAGCGCATGGGGTTGAATCGATTCAGAGATCGCCTCGCATCGAAACTTTCAGGTGGAATGAAACAGAAATTGCAGCTCGGATGCGCATTAATATCGAGTCCCCTTATTCTGCTCCTGGATGAGCCGACCACCGGAGTCGATCCAATCTCGCGCCAAGAGCTATGGAGAATGCTGTTTGCCAGTGTCAAAGATGGTGTCACATTAGTGGTTGCCACGCCGAGTCTGGAAGAAGCAGAGATCTGCAATCGCGTCGCCTTTGTTTATGATGGGAAGGTTCGTGAGAGCGGCTCACCGGAAGAACTGGCCAATAAACTCGGTTTGATCCAAGTCGAGGCACTGTACGGTAATGCGAAAAAGGAATCGGCTGCGGCGAAGAGGATCGAAAATCTAGAGCGTGAAGATCTTTCAGCTGTTTTTTCTTTTGGCGATCGACTGCATATTCTAGTGAATGGATCAACGGCTGCTGGCCAGTCGATGCAGCAGCTGCTCGAAGCTGATGATCAACTGCGCCCGGAATGGTCGCAAGTGAAAGGACCCGATCTTGAAAATGTTTTTGATCTCAAACTGCGGGAACTCGGTAATGAAGACAAAGCGCCGGTCCCTTTGCCAAGGATCCATTCAAACGGCAACTCTGCCCCGGTCGCGACAGATCGTGGGAAAACGAATAGTAATGACTACGGCAATAGAACCGCAAACGGTGCGGCGATTCAAGCCAAGGGGTTGGCCAAGAGCTTCGGTGATTTCCACGCCGTAAAGAACGTCGACTTAGAAGTGCAGTATGGCGAGATCTTCGGCTTGCTTGGTGCCAATGGTGCCGGTAAGACGACGACGATCAAAATGCTTTGCGGCATACTCGAGCCCGGCGCAGGCGAGGTCGTCATGGCGGGACAACAAAGCAAGCTACACAGCATGCGTGTGCGGCGGCAGCTGGGCTATGTGAGCCAGCAATTCTCTCTGTACGACGAGCTGACGGTGCTGGAGAACCTCCAATTTTACGCATCGATTTTTGATATTCCTTCGAAACACAGGCAAGAAAAAATAGACTGGGTCATCACCGCGTGCGGTCTCGAAGGCAAGCAAAAAGCGGTGGTGAAGAGCCTACCCCGAGGCTGGAAGCAACGCATCGCATTTGGTGCATCCGTCATGCACGAGCCAACCATTCTTTTCTTGGACGAGCCGACTGCTGGCGTGGATCCGATCGCGCGCCGTCAGTTGTGGGCGATGATTCGCGACATGGCCGATCACGGCACTGCAGTCCTGGTGTCAACTCACTTCCTCGAAGAGGCCGCGAATTGTGACCGTCTCGTCTTCATGAGCGAAGGCGAATTTGTCGCACAAGGCACGCCCGAAGAGATCAAGTCCAGTCAACAAGGGCATCTGATCGAGATCGCTGTTGACGACATTGAATCTGGTTTGCAGTGCTTATCAGACCTGGACACATGGCGCGTCTCAGTTTATGCGGGAACGTTGCACGTAATTCTCGACAATCCCAACGCCGACTTGCCGCCGATCCAACAGAAACTCAAACAGGCTCACCTGAAAGTCGCGTTTTGTCGAGAGATCCCATTCCATCTCAGCGACGCGTTCATATCGCTGATTCAGCGCAGCCGTTGTGGTGCTAATGATGAAACTACTTGCACAAGCGAATAAAGAATGGATGGAATTCAGGCGCGACAGGCTCAGTCTGTCGCTGGCGTTTCTTCTGCCTGTGTTTTCGCTGCTGCTCTTTAGTTACGGCATTCGCATGCAAAGCAGCGACATTCCGATTGTCGTGCAAGACCGCGACAACAGCCCTCTCAGCCGCGAGTACACGTCAAGATTGTTCGCCACCAACATATTCACTCCTGTCCACCTCACAGATGGAAAAGCTCCTTCGCAAGCCATTGACACCGGCGACGCCAAAGTCGCCGCCATCATTCCATCGGGCTTTGCGGATCACATTCTCGCTCACAAGAAGACAGCATTGCAGGTGCTGGTCGATGGCACCGACATTGCCAATTCACAGGTGGTCTACAACTCGATCAAAGCAGTAAACGCACATTTTCTCGAAAAGCTCGGCAAGAAATCATTCAATGGCGACGGACGCATCATAGTGCCTGAGACTCGCTACTGGTTCAATCCCGGTCGAAGCGAGGCATTGTTTCTCGTGCCTGGCGTTTTCGGCGTCGTACTGTGGATGTTTCCCTGCCTGCTTTCTGCCGTTGCCGCTTCCCGCGAAAAAGAGCAAGACACCATCGTTCGGGTATACGCGGCAAAACTGAGCGCGCTTGACTGGTTGCTCGGAAAAGCGCTCGTCTATTTCGCGATCGGCATGTGCATGGCCGTTATTGTAATTGGCTTAGGCTGCCTGCTTTTCCACTTGGCTCCCGCCGGCAATCCGATTCCGTTTCTGGTTGCCACACCATTATTCATTTTCGTCTCTGTGTGTTTCGGACTCATGCTGGGCGCTTGCGCAAACTCCCAAACCACCGCCGTGCAGGCTACATCGACCGGTGGTTTCTTTCCCTGTCTTTTATTGTCGGGATTTGTTTATCCGATCGCGAACATTCCATTTCCGCTTTCCTTGTTTTCGATGATTGTGCCGGCGCGGTATTACATCGATCTGACGAGAAACACCTTCGTACGAGGAGCCGGCTGGCCTGCAGTTGGGCTGGATGCGTTTGCACTTGTGATTTTCATCGGAGTGTACCTCTTAATAGCATGGCTGGGAACGCATCGTATGCAATTCAAGAGTTAGCCTCGCCAACAAGCGCGACAGAATCAGCGAGAAACGGAGAATAAACGAGAAAAATGGAGATATGGAGACGCTGCAATCATGAATGAGCACGCGATTGACAGAAATGGACCGAGCATTCATCTCTGGCCGCTAATTATCAAAGAAACGCGAGAGATATTGAGAAACAAGCATCTTCTCTTTCTCCTGCTTGTTCCCCCTATCTTGCAGTTGCTTATTTTGGGCGCGGCGCTTGACCCTGAAGTGCATCATGCGAGTATCGGCGTGGTCGACTACAATCGCAGTCACGAAAGTCGCGACCTTCTTTCCTCTATAGCCGAGACGAATATCTTCAACAAGCGCAGTTTGTATGCCTCGGAGAAATCTTTGCGCGCCAACATTGAGAATGGCAAATTAAACATTGCACTAGTGATTCCGCAAGACTTCGCCCGCAATATCGACCTGCATCGAGCGGCTCCGGTACAGGTTATTGTCGATGCGACGGATGCATACACCGGTGGTATCGTCAGCGCATATGTGCTGCGCACTTTGAGTCAGTGGCGGCCGACTGGCGCAGTTGGAGCTACCGACCAGGTGACTTCGGCGGTGACGTCGATGATGGTTGACAAAGAGGCTGTACAGCAAGATCAGTCGCTGATCGATTCATCGCAAACGTCTGGAGAGGCTGGCATCGCTGGTGGTGACAGCCCTACGAACATGGCTTCCGGCCTATTAAACTCAATCAGCGGCGGAGCGAATTCGTCACCCACCGGAAAGGCCGAAGCCGGCAGCGCGCAAGTGCCGGCGCTGACCCCGACCATGTACGCGAGCCAGTTGATCAACCCTCGCACGTTGTACCTTTACAATCGCGGGCAGGTAAGCAGCTGGCTCTTCGTGCCTGGCGTGCTCGGGGCTACGTTGACTCTTACTGCCACGCTGGTTGCGTCGGCAGCTATCTTGCGTGAACGCGAGAGCGGGACAATCGACCAGTTGCTGATGACTCCGGCGGAGCCGTGGGAAATCATCGCCGCCAAGGTGCTGCCGATCATGGTTTGCTTATTGATTGATGTTTGTCTCGCTATCGGTGCCAGCCGTATTGTGTTCGGGTTGCCGTTTCGCGGCAGCGTAATTGCTTTGGCGCTTGGGTCGATTTTTTACACTCTCATCGGCATCGGCATGGGCATGCTCTTGGGTTCGGTCTGCCAGAGTCAGCGGCAAGCCCAGCTGACATCTTTCTTCATTAACATTCCAGTGATCCTTTTATCAGGAACCGTCGTTCCCCGCGATTCGATGCCGGCTGTGATGAAGGCGCTATCGCTGTGCGATCCGTTGCGCTATTACGCCGATGTCACCCGCGGTGTCATTCTCAAAGGTAATGGACTGTACATCTTGTGGTCGGATCTCGTCATACTGTTTATATTCGCAATCGCGACGCTGGGCCTCAGCCTCTTGCGATTCCGCCGCCAAACATGATGTTTTACTAGCTACGGAGACGCTGATCAATCATAACATTGCTCCGGAGCTCTTTTAGCTACAATAAGAGTACTAAGAAGTACGGCGAAATTCCAGTACGGGGAAAATCAAACAGCGTAGCATCTGTGTAAGGTTGTGTCTGAGTCTTTCTGCCGACCGGTGGAAAGGTTGTATGCTTTTTCGGGTCTTTGCACGGTAGAGGGAAAGAAGATGGTGCGTATTCTAATTGCTGGTTCGGCAGAAGGCGGCGCAAGCCTACAACGAATTTTGGAAGGCCATGATTGCATGGTAGTAGCGACCTTGCATGCCGCGCAGAAAGTGCTCAAGGCAGAAACGTTCGATTTGATCACTGCCACACTCCACTTTGACGATTCTCAGATGTTTGAATTCATCCGTGAAGTTAAGAAGTCGGACAAAAATGTAGATAAGCCAATTATCTGCTTTTGTTCCCGCAACACTCCGATGTCGGTCCTCATGCATGAGAGCCTGGAATCCACCACCAGTATTCTCGGGGCATGGATGTACCTTAACGAGCATGCATACAATGTCTACAAAGATCCTGATGCGGAGCTGCGAAGAGTCATCGAGCGCTGCTTGTCAGATGAATCCAGAAAAGAGATTCATCAGAAACGGCTTGACATTCAAAGACAACGAACAGAGATTCAGACCCTTCGAACACTGCTACAGGGGCAAGAATGGTCACCTGAGATGAAGGACTATCTCATCGGCTTAAAACAAGACTTGGAGCTGCTGCTACAAGAAGTCACCCGTCTACACCTGGCTGCCGAGGCAAGTCGCGCAAGCGTATTAGCATCAAGAGACCTGAAAGATCGAGTTGCTGACCGAGTAACTAGCAATGAGAACAGTATGACCAGCATTGAAGAAACGCAGACAGGAGCCGAAAGTGGGCAGTTTGCCGAAGAGCAAGAACTAACACAACGGGAGGCTGACAAGGAGGCAGCCGCAAAACACAAGCAACAACCGAAAGACAAATAGGCTTGGATTGGAAGGCGCCGAACTCAGCTATTCACTATCGATCGACAACCATGACTTTGAGTAGGGTGGGCTAGTCGGAACAGTTTTAGCGATGTTCTAAATCAAATTCCATAAGTATTTCAAAAATAGTGATCCAAGATGGTTAGTCCAAGCCATGTTCAGCAAAGCGTTCAAAAACATTCTTCTTAATTCCCTTTCCGGCGAAACACTCAAACATATTGCCCCAAAATTACGGCATATAACTCATCCTCGGGGCGCTCTTATTGCTGAGCGAGACGAACCATATAATGCTGGCTGTTGCTCGCTCATGATCGCAACACATCCCGAGAGACGTGTCACAGAGCAATTCGAAAACAGATCGATGTGGGAACCTATGTTGACCTGGTAGCATCCTAGTTTCTGAGTGGGCCCGTCAGAAACCTGGTTAAAGGTGGCAACTAATTCAATTATCCTTGTAGTCGAGGACGACCAAACCGGGCGTTACGCTCTCAAACAATTATTGGAAAGATTCGACTATGATGCCCTCTTGGTCTCTTCCGGAGAAGAGGCTCTGGCTGCTATTGCTGTCGCAAATTATGTTTGTATTTTGATGGACATCAAACTGACAGGCATTGATGGTTTCGAGTGCACTAGGCGAATAAGACAGCTAGAATCAAAGACCGGCAGGCGCACGCCGATAGTCGCCTTGACCGGCTTAGTTGGCGACGGAGCCAGAAGAGCAGCTAAGGAAGCCGGCATGGATGATTATTTGAGCAAACCATTTGAGGTTGAGTCTTTGCGAAAGACTCTTCTGCGCTACGTTTATGAGCCTTCCAAGCCCAATTTGAAGGTAATTACCAACATCAAACGGAATCAGTCGGTCAGCTAACCGCCATGCTAGATGCCTGGTACGTAAGACAATTCACGAACCCAAAACCAACACTGCTCACACGAATGACCTTACGATATTGCACATCAGCTAACGCCGACCGGCCGGCAGAGGAACCCAAATGAATGATGTTCGACACCCCAAGATTCGAACAATAATAGGAGGTGCCCTGATACTGAGCTTCACGATCGCTTTCAATGCTTCATCAGCCTGGGCACAAGTACCAGTGCCCAACAGCAGTTCCGTTCCCAACGGCACCCCGGTCAAACAATCCGAAGACTCCGCGAGTAGCGAGCACGGTTCAACGACCTCACGTGCTCCGGTGACACGCCACAGCGGTTTTGCCTTGACCCTGGACGGAGGTGGTGCTCGAGGCGCAGCTCATATCGGTGTGCTAAAGGTACTTGACGCTGCGGGGCTGCGACCTGATTTCATCGCCGGCAGCAGCATGGGCGCTGTGATTGGCGGGCTCTATGCATCCGGTGTTCCAATAGCCGAGATAGAACGCCTCGCCCTCTCAGGAGAGTTAAAAAAGGCATTTTTCCCATCTAATCGAAAGCTGCAGACAGTCTCGTATTTTGGACCGTATCTTCTTGCTCGATCAGTCCTAATTCACCCTCAAATCGGACTATACAGCGGGCGCTCCCTCTCCCGATTCATCGAGCGACACCTACCGAACGGAGTGACAAAGGTTGAGAACATGCCGATACCGTTTGCCGCGGCCGCAGTCGATTTGACGACAACCAAATCTGTCTGGTTAGAGAAAGGGAACATCGCTGACGTCATTCGTGCCAGCAACTCAGCGCCGGGATTCTTCCGTCCCTTCAAGATTGGTGAACAGGTGCTCGTCGATGGTGGCGTTCGGAGCAACCTTCCCACCGAAATAGCAAAAGCGGATGGCGCACCAATTGTGGTGGCCGTCCGATTGCAGGCTTATCTGGAAAAAGTCGATCAAAAGCAATACGACACCATAATGAATTTCGGAGACCGAATCAGCAGTATTCTCTTGGCTGAAATCGAAAACAAAGCCGTAGCTCAATCCGACGTACTTATCGAGCCCAAGATGCCATGGATGAAAATGAGTTCCTTTAAGCCGGAAGAACTCAAAAGTGCGATTAAAGCCGGCGAAATCGCGGCACTTAAGGTTTTGCCGCAGATCCAAGCGTACCAATTCGATCATAAGTTGGGCGCCAAATAACCTATATCCGCGATTAATGGGCCACTGGCAACTATCATAGACCACAGTTGAGCCAAAGCTCGCGGCAGATTTCAAGTTGAACAGTGAAAGAGAGCGCTATCGCCCTATATCCCATCTGTGCCGCTATGCTGCAATAATCCTTGGCGTCATAACCATGTAATTCAATATTTGATTGTAAAATTACACAGTTGACCGTTTCTTGAGCATGACCGAGGATGACAATGATATCGAATATAGTACCAATTTTATGGCGAGCGACTCTTGCCTTGTCAATCATTTGCTCCTTGCCTTCAGGAGTTGTTGCCAGCGATATCAACGCGCAAAACGGAACTGTTACGGTCGAATCAACTCCACCGGTCCAGCGCAAGAAAGTCTTTTTAGCCCTGGGAGGCGGAGGACTTAGAGGCTTCGCCCACGCTGGCGTTCTGAAAGTCCTTGAACGTGAAAACATTCATATCGATGGTGTCGTCGGAACCAGCATGGGAGCAATCATCGGCGGACTTTACTGCGCAGGCATAAAGCCGGCAGATCTGGAACTAGAAGGACCCCGCAAATTTGTCAAAGCGTTTTTCACTGCTCCTCTTTTAGTGCAAGCGATGCAGGCGCCTCTTTTAATGATGACCGGAAAATCGCCGCAGGGGTTATACACCGGTACGAAGGCAGCCAAGTCCATTAACCGCGCGGTCACTGATCAGAATCGCGAAATCAGCAATCTAAAGCTGAAATTTGTTGCTGTTGCAACCGATTTACTATCCGGGCACACATACCTTATCGACCATGGCAATCTCGGCACAGCACTGCAGGCAAGCTCCGCCGTGCCGTTCATCAGACGGCCAGTGCGTTTGGACGGCAAATTGCTCGTAGACGGTGGGGTAATATGCAACTTGCCGGTTAACGAGGCCCGCGCGCAGGGCGGAGATATAGTTATAGCCGTCGACATTGATGAAGGTGTGGATCCAACCGCCGATTCGTTTTTTCGTAAGAAAATCGGAAGCATAACCAACCGTTCCATTTCGTTGATCCTTGCAAAGATAGACGGACCACAGGGCGCCGCCGCAGACATCTACATCCACCCAGATACAACTGGAATTGCATTATTTTCCAAAAGCGATAGCGATGCTAAAAGGGCAATTGCTGCCGGAGAAGAAGCAGCCATAAAGGCGCTGCCGGCAATCAGAGCAAAACTCGCAACTTCCCAATGAGCTAAAACTTTTGTCGCTATCTTTGGATTTCCAAACCAAGTCTGAAGTTTATGGTCATGGAACCGATTCGTGCCGTTTCCTTCCCCCTGTGGAGCCAGACCTAAAGCTGGCAGCTAACTCTGCTTTTGATTCTAATGCTTCAACTCGGTTACAGAGTATTTCGATTTCGTATTTCCCGCAGTGACACCGCAGGCGATGACGCGGAACATGTATTCGCGTACTTTTCCACGTGACGCATATTCAGGAGCGAATAGACATGGGTAGTGATGCCGCCCAAGGCGACGTTGTTCGACCGAACAATGCCGTAGAAACGAAACACACTCCAGTTTTCGATGCCAACGCCATCTGGACTGGGGTAGCGGATAGCACCGTCAAGATAAGGATTCCGGGAACAACACATTTCGGCGGCGGGGTCTTCGTCTCGAGCGGCGAACCTCATTCTTGTGAAATAGTTACTCTGAGCCACATCACGGACGGCAAAAGCGAGATTCTAGTAGACACCATGGATGGACGAACTGCCGCAGCCAAGATGGTCAAGACTGACCGAGCTAATCAGATTGCGATTTATCAACTGGAAGATGCGGCAACGTTTCGATCCATTTGTAATGATGTGCAGGTATCGTCAGACCCTCCTAAGCAGAACGAAAAACTCTTAGGCATGGGCATGGAGCCCGGCCAGTACCAGAACGCACCGAATGCAGTGCCATATGACGCTAAAGCAGTAGGTATAATCGGGCGTTCCCAATTGAATGTTATGCCACTGCCAGGAGAAGATACACAAAGAGACCTGCTTGTGGTGTCGACGGACGGCGCCAAGCCGGGTTATTCCGGAGGGGGACTCTACAACGCAGACTCCAAATTGAGTGCTCTTCTTGCAGGTCCCGCGCCCCCATCCGACACGCCAGGCGATTCTGGCTCAACACCTGCGGTCGCTGAGTTTGGTAAGCATGTGCAAGCGGTCCTCGACGAGATCAAAGCTGAGCGAAATGCAGGACAAAAGCATGAGTGACATTCATACTGATGCAACCGGGCAAAAAAGCGAATCACAAATTGATACGGCAAAGATTTTTGCCGACATTGCCCCTAGCCTCGTAGCCGTACGACGCATCTATCCCGAGCACCCGGTCAGTATCAATGGCGGCGGCGGTTCAGGCTTCTTCGTTTCGTCAGGCGCGCCCAATGCCTGCGAAGTAGCGACTCTTAATCACGTAACCGAAAGCGATCGGTCGATAGCGATAATAATGCAAACCGGGACAATCTACAAAGCACACCCGGAGAAAATAGACCTGCCTCACGAAATAGCCATATATGAAGTCGAAGGTGTTAAAGATCCTCAGCATGTTTGTAAGCCGGTGGAGCTCGACACTACTCCGTTGAAGAGTGGCGACAAGGTCCTGGGGCTCGGAGACAATGAAGATCCGACCCATCCCGGATCATATAATGGAACGTTCGGCGCTTACGTTCCGCGTGCCGAACCTGAACGTCTAGGTCTTCTGGATCTGGGTGAAGAAGAAGGTGAAGATATGCAGCGACCGGTTGCCTGGTTCGATCCATTCGAATGCAATCACGGCGACTCCGGAGGCCCACTCGCAAAGACTGACGACTCATCACATAAGAGCAAAGTTGTAGGACTTTGCGCTGCCGGCGACGGATATGGTTTCGCGGAACTGGCCAGCGCGCTCCAAGACGATCTCGACCAAATCAGAAGAGAGCGCGAAGCAATACAGACGCCCTCTCCGGAGAAGCCGAACTGATTTTCGAATTAGCCTTTGTTCTTAATCAGCTCTATGTCAAGTTCGATGGCAACTACGTCACCCACCACAACGCCTCCATTGTCTGACTGTTTGTTGAAAGTCATGCCAAAGTCTTTTCTGAACTCGCAGCCTTTACGTCTTACTGAGGCAATACGGGTTGTCTTCGCTTTGACCGCCTGTGATACAAGAAGGCCACGAACTACTCGAACGAGATCTGCCTCCCATTCTCCAGGCACTCTTTGATAGCTTTTTCTCCAAGCGGAGTCATGCTGTAATCAATCAGTTTTCCTGAATTGTCGAACTTAGCCGTATAATCTGCCACTTCATCAAAATCCTGATTATAAATCTTGCCGGCTTGGGACATCATACGACCTTCATTGAACGTCGTTTTGAAGGAGGTTACTTCGGAGGTCTTGCCTCCAGGTTTGCTGTAATTTACAGAAAATTGAGCGCCCGTCCTCACGCCGTTCGTATACTCATCTACGACGCGATGAAATTCACTGTCGAATTGCATTGTATCCATAGCCGTTTGCCATTCCAGCCTCTGGATTGCCTTTGGATTAAGTGGATCTTGACTCTGTGGAACACTATCCAGCCAGACTTTGCCATTGATGCTCATACTGTAAACATCAATTCCATCTTTTGTGCTTTGGGGCTTAAGCAAACCATTCGCCTGACCATTCAACTGAGCCTTATAATCAGCTGCCTGACTAAGAAAATCTTCTACAAGTGGCTTGGGTACTTGGTTTGCTACTGGACAGGACTCTAACCCATCAACATGTGGCTTTCCCCAATTCGAAACCCAGTCGAACAATTTGAAATACTCCGGGTGAAGATGTATCTGCCACTTTAGTGGAGAGGGCCAGGGAAGGCAACCGTGTTTTCCGCACTTACAGGTTTATATGGCAGGACGACCAATAAAACCGGCTAATTGCCCAGTTTCGAGGAAGCAGAAAACCAACTATGGACCTTGTTTATTATCAACGGATTGAGACCTCTGCTACACCGGCCTTGCTGGCAAGCGTTCTCTCCAACATCTTGGACATCATCCATTCGCCCTATTTGGGCGTGCAGATATTGTTTCCAGACAACTGAGGCGTGACTGAAGATCAGGAATTGACTTTGGCCTGCACTCTCGTGAAACGCCTCAACACGAACTCTGGATCAGTGAAACTGGCGCTGCCGGCAGGATTGCCTCCGGTGACGTGAAAGTCGGAGAAACTCGCATTTTGATTGACATAAATATTACCGACCAAATTGAAGGCGACTGAAGTCCCGGCGTCTGCCATCACAGTGGCAATATGCTGCATCACGTTCTCGTCAGCGGTGTAGGCACCGCAACTAATGGCGCCATGTTGTTTGGCGCTCTCCGCCGCCAGACGAAGGCTCACTTCTGTGTTGGTAGTCGGGATAATGAATACGATCGGGCCGAACATTTCGCGGTTGAATATCTCACGCGCACTTGGTTGCAACTCGATAACGATGGGACTGGCTGAGCGAATCTTCGGAAAGTCGGGATTGGCCACTGGTTTGCTTTCCAGCAGAATTTTGCCACCCAGCTTTTGGGCTTCGTCGACACGTTTGTAAGTAGCTTCGCTCTGAATGGCCCCTAAAACACCGGGACCGGCCTTAGGGTGCCCAGCCAAACCGCGGATCGCTTCGACAATCGCGTTTTCGACAACCTCAAACGAGACATGCTCATTACCGGCTTTGATACCATCTTTTGGCACATAGAAGTTTTGTGGTGCCGTACACATTTGTCCACTGTATAAGCTGACACTGAACGCCACGTTTTGAGCCATGGCGCCGAGATCTGAGACGCTATCGATGATAATGCTGTTCACGCCGGACATTTCGGTAAATGTGACTTTGCCCGGCAATGATTCGATATATCTTCCGAACTCGCTACCGCCAGTGAAATCGATAATTTTGACATCACTCGATTCAGCCAACTGTTTTGTTATGGTCTTTGCTTCGGTATCAGTCGCAAGCATCACTACATTTGGTGAAAATCCATTTTCAGAGATCACCTCTTGCAAAATAGCCACTACCACCGCAATCGGATAAATGGCTTTGGGATGCGGTTTTACAATAACTGGATTGCCGGCGATCAAGCTTCCATAGAGCCCCGGTATCGTATTCCAGATAGGAAACGTCGCGCAACCGATGGACAGGCTCACTCCCTTCGGAACCGTCTTATAGAATTTTTCTAGTTTGACATTGCTTTTACCGACCGGCTTTTCCCAAGTGAGTTTATGGGGAAAGCGAGTCAGTTCCTGATAGCCAAGGGCAATGGCTTCGAGCGCACGCTCTGCGGCATGAGGTCCGCTGGCCTGGAAACTCATCATGTATGACTGTCCAGTAGTGTGCATCGTAGCAAATGCTATTTCGTGGAAGTGCAATTTCAACCGCTCTAAACTCTCCAGCAAAATGCCGGCGCGCGTTTTTGCATCTGTCTGTTTCCAGTCGCTCCAGGCCTCGAGCCCCAGTTTTACGTAAGCATTGGAATCGGCGAGCGTCGGATAGCTAATGCCGAGTTTTTCCTGGGTATACGGACTCTGCTCGTCGCTGACCATCCAGGTGTCGTGATTTTGTTTCAGTCTCTCGAATTTATTACTGCATTGCGTCTCGAAAGCTTTCTTTTGATCAGCTTCCGCCGTCTCCCCATACACTTGTGGCGAAGGCATTTCAGAGTATTGAGAAAAGAATTCGCGCTTGTGCACCGCTTTGATAGCGTTGTCAATTATGTCTTTGTGTTTGTCGTAAAGAGAGTGACTCGGCCTAACTGGAGCGTATAACACGATTCTAATTCCTCTCTAACGGTACGCCCGCGTCAATAGTGCGCGGAATCGTTGATTATATCGTACTTGACAGACCGAGTGCTTTCCAATACGACTGGCTCGATGCGAAGACGGCAATGGGGATGACTGTCGACGCCTGCCCTCCTCGATGCAAAAACCCTGTTGCATCGACCGAGCCAGTCATCCAGCAGAAAAGTGTTGATGACTACAGAGTTCAGTGCAGGAGAGCACCTGCGTGCTTCTCAAAATTCACAAACTGGCATCCACCGATAAGAGTGGAGTTTACCGAGCCGTCGCGATTGAGGAATACGCAGGTCGGAATGGGCGCAACCGCGTACGCTTGTGACAGCTGATGGTTTTTCATGTCATCGATATCAAGTGTCTTGATCTTGATTTTATTTCCAAACTCAGCCTGGGCTCGCGTAATCCAACTGGCCACGGGTTGGCATTCTTCACACCATGGGGCGGTAAAAATGAGAATCGCAGCCCCACCATTAGCGGTGGCAGCACCGAGTGCGTCAGCCGGCGCTGGTGGATTGGTTGTTGTAGTCGTTGCCGCCGGAGGTTGATGTGATAATGCTTCAGGCATCTCGCCAGAGATCCACCCAACCACGAGTTGAGCCGCCCGAACGTCATACTGGGCGGATTTCGCCTGTCCTTCCTCAAGAACCAAGTGCTCACTTGGAAGTTCAACGAATGTCTTCTTTTTCGTCGGCAGCGTATTAAACAGTTCCCAAGTCCCCTCAGGTTTTACCAATGTGTCTTCACTGCCTTGAAGCATCAATACCGGTGTCACCTTGATCACCTTGGCGGCATCGTGGTTTTCGTTCATGAACTTCTGGAACTGGAGCAACTGCTCAGCCGAAAAATTCATACGGTCTAGCGAATTTGATTCCCAATCGCTCTGCAAAATAGCATTGCCACCAGACGCTTGAGCGACTATCTGATCTCCCATATTGAACTCTTTATGACGACCTGTGAGGAATCTGAGCGCCACCTCCAAATCGGTCTTCTTTTGCTGAAATCTACTTCCTGCAGGAACGGATGAGATCAGTCCATCGATCAACTCTGGATAAAGCGAACATGCGCGCAGGGCAATCGCTCCACCCATAGATTCACCCAAGATGAATACGGGAATCCCTGGGTGCGCCTGACGAATCGCCATGAGCGTCGCTTTGATGTCAGCGAGGCTGGCATTGAAGTCAATCGGATCATTACCTTTGAGTTGCATCCAGGAGCCGAATCCTCTTACGTCGATGGCGTATGTCGCAACCCCCCGTTTAGATATCGTCCGCCCCAAGTTGGTGTAGGCCTCGCTGCTCAGTCCAAGACCATGAATGCAAAGCAACGCGGCTCGTGGAGCGGCTTGAGGATCAATCCAACTTAAACAGGGGGCCGAGTGAGCGTCTGCCATTGAAGCACTGGTTGCGTCGGCGCCGTGCTTTGCCTCACTGGCGAAGACAGTAATCGGCAGACCCATAATGTTGGCAGCCAATAGTATGGAGAGCCCTATCGTGGTTGACCTCATATGGATCTCCTCAGAAGAAGCATTCTTCAGCGACAGTTGTAGTGTTAACCGGCCCGAATACAGACTGAATCCGCCGAAGCGAGCCGTAACCGTACAATCATATCCTCAACACCGCCCTGTGTGCCCTCGACATCCACTGGATCGTGGTAGGACTTGTTCGGGAGGCGCATTCATTCAAAAAATGTGTTTATTCCGTCCGCACGATACTTTCGATGCGGCGCGAAATTTGGATCCGGTGCGGCGCCGCCTTTACCGGTGGTCTTATTTACATCGAACATGGTGGCTATTCCGTCAGTGACTACGAAATCAATTTTGCCGTAATCGATGTCCAGCTTCCTTCGCATCTCCAGAATATAAGGATGTGGTTCGATTACTTCGAAACCCTTATAATTACCGGCGCTCACGATCGGATGCTCGGCTTTCATTCTGAAACACACTGCGTGCTTGCCGACGAAGTGATAATTTCTGATGCAGAATAGCCCATCATCAATTTCCGGGACAAATTTTTCCACTATCAATTCAGAAGACATTCGATAGCTTGTTGGAACCAACGAGAGATTTTCAAAAATCTCATAGTCCTGCGGGTATTTGTACGAATAGTTATGTTTGACACCGAGTCTTTTGCTCTCAGGTCTTCCGGCGTAATTCCAATTTGATTTGACAATGACTTTACCGTCGTAATTTTCGCCTTGCCTGATGATGGCTGTGCTGTAGTTGGATTTGCGAATGTCCGCAACATTAGCATTAACATGAATCGGATACCGCTTCGCAAACTCCAAATACTCTTGCGGAACAACCGACAAATCGACGTGCACCAAAATCAGATCGGCGGGCACGAATTGTGATGTTCCAAAGAGATAGAAAACTTCAGAGCCACTTTGCCGCCAATATTCTGCGTAAACAGAAACCATGTACCCGTCAGCGGTGCGTTCTGTGTCAGTTTCGTAGAAGAGAACTGCTATTCGCTTTTTCGAATCGTTAATCGAAGTTCCCTCCCTGCGATTGCACGGTGATTACATGACAGCATTGTTCGATTTCAACCATACCATTTTAAGCTCAACCACAGCCAGGCGCCTGAGTCCGAAGATTTTACTTTTGCGCACTGCGACACATGAAACTTCGCCGAAAGAAAGTGGCATAATTAAGTCACAGACCGTTTCTACCGAAACGCAAGAACTCAGAATACGGCATTTACTATAACTAACTCTGGCATCACAACAGGAAACAATTATTGGATAGCTCCACCACACAAGCAATTAGTCTGTCTGCGAATCCTGCCCTCTTCTGGCTGTTCGTAATAGGCAATTCGCTTGTTGCCTTGTCGTTTTGCTCGATTCTTGCCGGCGTTGTGTTTGTGTTAGCAAAGCGCCGAGACTTTGTCTTCAACTGGCAGTTTATGCTCTTTGCCGCCTTTCTGCTTGTCTGCGGTGCCGCACACCTCGTAAAGGTGTGGGCGATGTTACAAACCAATTATTGGCTAGAAGGCAGCTTTGATGCTGTTGCCGGAGTTGTTTCTACACTCGCGGCTATCTTGCTATGGACACTGATTCCTAAAGCCCTTACGATTCCAGACTTTGGTCAGATGCTGGCTGCATACGGCTCAATAGACAAGCATATTAATCTGCGTGAAAGGGCTGAAGATAAATTTCAAGCGTTACTTGACTCAGCACCAGATGCGATGGTCATCGTCAATCAAGAAGGGCAGATAAGAATCACAAATTCGCAAGCAGAAGCACTCTTTGGTTATGCGCCGGGGGAGCTTACGGAAAAAAATGCAGAATCGCTAATCGCGCCACGCTCTCGCAAAGGCCATAAAATGAGCAAAATCGGGGTCTTTGCATACACACCCGAGAACGCTTTGACCAGTGAAGAAGAACTATTTGCATTAGCTAAAGATGGGAGAGAATTCCCCATAGAAATGCGCTTGAGCCCATTGGAGACAGAAGAAGGCTCGCTCGTTGCCAGCGCCATTCGTGATGTCTCGAAGAATAAGCAATTAGAACGCAACGTATCCTTGCAGTACATAGTAGGAAAAGCCTTAAATGAGTCGCAAACATTCAAAGACATTACCAAAAATCTTCTAAAAACCACCGGCGAAGAAATGGGCTGGGCTAGTGGTTCTTACTGGGTCGTAGACGAAATCAGTAATGTTTTAAGATGCGTAGATGTTTGGAGCTTACCCAAACACCGCGACACGTCCTTTGCCCAGCAAACAAAGAGAATAACTTTCGCTCCCGGCATCGGACTGCCGGGGCGCGTCTGGGCAAACAACGACAGCTTATGGATTGAAGACGTTAGGAAGGACACCAATTTCCCACGAGCGTCAGCCGCATGGGAAAGCGGTTTAGGTTCAGGCATTGCCTTTCCGATCGCGACCGGCGACAAAGTCTTCGGCGTCTGTGAATTCTTTGCCGAAGGGGTGCAAACTGTCGACGAGGGCATGCATAGGACCTTAAACACTTTCGGTCGACAAATTGGCCAGTTTGTCGCCCGTCAACAGATGCAATCAGCGTTGCAACAAACTGAAGAACGCCTCACTATTTTCACGTCCTCGGTCATCGAATACGCCATCATCATGCTTGATGCAAAAGGACTGATCGACAGCTGGAACAGCGGCGCTCAGCGCATATATGGGTACGACTCCGCCGAAGTCAATGGAAAACCATTCGCGACATTTCTTTCCCAAAAAGATAGTGAGAGCGGCAAGCTTCAAATCCTGCTTGATCAAGCCAAAGATGATGGTCAGATTAAAGATGTGGGTTGGCGCCTTCGTAAGGATGGGTCGCGCTTTTATGCGGAAATACTTTTCACTGCCTTGAAAGACGACAAAGGACAACTGCGCGGCTTCGCCACAGTCACACACGAACTCACGGAACCCGTCAAAGGATCGGAGAATGAGAGAAAGGCAATCAGTTCATGATCCTGGGCAAGATGTTAGACAGACCCAGGAGGTTCATGCTCAGCGACCATATAGTCTTGCTTAGATTTCAGATGCCGTCTCCCCTGTAGGCGTTCATCTTGAATTCATCCCGTTCACTCCGACTTCGGGCGAGCCATCGATTTCTTGTCAATCTTTCCCGCGAGCGTTTTGGGCAGATTGTCGTGGGGACCGAGAAATTCCCATTTCATGGGGCGCTTATAGCGTGATAGATTTTCTTTGCAAAAAGCTCTGAACTGACGCTGCAACTGTTGCTGTGCTTCCAGGCGCTCATTGGGGTTGGTAGATTTCAGCTTGTCGCCAATCTTATTGTCCATCAGCACAACTGATGCTTTGATTATCTGTCCCAACCGCTTGTTCGAAACCGCAGTCACCGCTACCTCTTTTACCTCTGAATATTTGCGCAGCGCCTCTTCGATATCGCCGGCTTGAACGACAACTCCGCCGACTATAACTACGTCGCCTTTGCGCCCGACAACAAACAAGTGGCCATCTTCCAAACGACCGATGTCGCCGGTGTAGTAATGTCCGTTGTGCAGAACCTTTTGGGTTTCCATTTCGTTGTTGAGATATCCGTCCATCAACATGGAACCGGTGATTCGAACTTCGCCGCTCTTACCTTCGGGTAGGACTTCACCTTGCTCGTTGACAATGTCGATTTTGATGCTGCCCATCGGTTTCCCGACCGCCAGCGCTGGCCCGTCCTTATTTAACGCCACAATTTTGCACTCAGTCGAGCCATATCCGTTGTTCAATCGCTTGCCGAACTTCTCTTCAAACTTGTCCGATAGTGATACCGTTAACGGTGCACCGCCGCATAGCAGGAGCCTTGAGTCGGTCAAGTCGATGAAACCGTCAGGCGCTGCCAGTAGGGCTCCATAGAACTGAGGCAACGCGGCGATCACCTCCGGCTTATGCCGGTGAACAGCTTTGACGAATCCGACGGGTTCAAGTTCTGTCAAGACTGTCTTACCGCCAAGGGCTTGTGCTACCAGAAACACCGACAATCCGAAAATGTGACTGATCGGAAGCGGCGACAGTAAGGTCATGTTGCCATGCAAATCGATGGCGTCGGCAATGTCAATGATGTTTCGTGTCAACGATCGCAGACTGTGAACAGCGGTTTTCGGAGCGCCTGTCGTGCCGGAAGTGTGAAGGGCGAATGCAGGTCGGTCCAAGTCGAGAGTCTCGATGTCCAACTGCGACTTCCGCGCTTTATCTTTAAATTCGGTGAAAGACGAAATCTCTAACAGGTCGATATCTTCTTCTGTGAACAATTTAGCTTCTGACGCGAAATCTCTGTACAATTTCTTCGACGTGACCAGCAGTTTAGCGCCCACCTTTTTGGACAATGCCAAAACGTCGGCTCGGTCCGCCCGATAATCGATGAGCGCCGCCATTACATTTAGCGCCCAGCATGCCAACACCGTCGAACTGAACTCCGGGCCGTTTTCGCAATAAAAGACAACCTTGTCACCTTCCTTGACGTCGCGTTCCTTCAGCTGCTCAATTGCATGACCAATCAGATTTTCAATCTGACTGTGCGTTAGCGTGCGTTCGGTCCCTGTCGACACGACGACTATCGCCTGCTCAGTCCGCGGTTCCGGCAAGTTGCTCACCGGCGCGAATAACCGACGAATTATGTCCTCCGGCGAAAGACTCTCACCCATCCCCTCGCTTCCCCCAGGCGCAGGAAGAGAACTCACAGCTGGGCGACGTGATTGGGCTGGTTCCGTTTTCATCTGAATGACTCCAACTGTAGAGGCGGCGTTTACGTTGTGCCTGATGTAGGCAGCACTCAGGCCATAAAATAGGCGCCATAGCGGCGCCATTTTTTGTTTAAATGCACTCCAAATCAGCTATTTAAGTTTGATTCGATTGTGCCGTATGGCTAGGTGGACGCGGAGACGAAGATTAAGTTCCGGACGGATGAGCTTGGAACTAAATTGCCGAATTCAAAGTCATCCATAGGGCTCTGGCTTTCGAACAGACTAGTAGCAGACATCAAATGGCAAATTTAACGACAACCGAGTCGACACTATATTGCTCTAGAACTCGTTTTTTCAAACGCTACGAAAACGACGTCGACGAACACGGTTTCGATCTTAGGTCGTATGCGGGCGTGGAAAGGTTCATACGCTTCCTTTATATAAAGTGGTTTGGGGTTCAAATTGCTGGGCTCGAGAACATTCCAACAAAGGGCAGCGCTCTTCTCTTTGGAAATCATTCAGGCACTTTGCCAATCGACGGATGCCTTTTGTATGATGGGATAGTCAACTATCACCCGAATCCGCGTCGGGTCCGATTCTTAGTGACGAACTTTTTCTTGAGGATACCAATATTAGGAAAGGTCGTACGCGGATTTGGTTGTATTCCGCCTGACTATGAAGTAGCCACAGAGATGCTGCGCAAGCAAGAATTGGTGTTTTTCTTCCCGGAAGGTGAGAAAGGAACCGGTAAATTGTTCAAAAATCGGTACAAGTTGGTCGACTTCCATACCGGTTTCGTCAGAGCGGCTATAGAAACCGGGTCTCCCTTGATTCCGGCCGTCACGATCGGTGGCGAAGAAATATATCCTATGTTTGCAGATATCAAACCAGTTGCGAAGTTGCTAGGCTTTCCATATTTCCCTAATCAATAACGTTCATTCGGATTTGAAAGACGTCAAACTGACTGCAACCTGGGAACAGCGGCTTGCCGACATGCAAGATGGCAAACTGCCGCTCAATACTTTTGAAAGTGAGATCGCAGACTTTGTCAGGCGGCTTCTGCCTGATGTGGCAAAGCAATCCGGAATAATATCTGCCAGTGGTGGCACCACCGGCGGTCTCGGCTCGTGCCCCCAGTGCAAGCAGGGCGTGGTGAGAGAAACCCCTAAGGGGGCCGGATGCAGCCGGTGGAAAGAAGGTTGCAAATTCAGTATTTGGCAGGAAGTTTAC
>Ga0206838_10025_pt1 | contig 51407 bp, 40 predicted proteins | sample Alteio_BWOrgCont_26_FD_152879 | JGI IMG/M metagenome (GOLD analysis project Ga0206838, IMG submission 152879) | Enriched cells from forest soil in Barre Woods Harvard Forest LTER site, Petersham, Massachusetts, United States -... | ecosystem: Environmental > Terrestrial > Soil > Temperate forest >...
ATGTCTGCCGGAGAGTGGACGGTGTCGAGTAGTTTGCCCATGAATCGAACGAAGTCGTCCGTCAGTTTAAACCCCACCAACGCGACCAAGTTGCCGCTATCAAAAAAGACCCCGCATTCGGGGCCTTACTGCCGGAAACTGGCTAACTTCGTCATTACAGTATACCAAGCGGCGACAGGAGGTTAGTCGGTCAGCGCGGCAACCGCCTCAGGGGACGCAGCCTCTACCCGGAATTCACCCTCCCAGCGGGCGACGACCGCCGATGCAAGGCAGTTGCCGACTACATTGATGGTGGTTCGGCCCATATCCATCAGGGCGTCAACGCCAAGCAGGACGAAGATCGGCTCCTCGGGCAAACCGAAGATTGATGCGGTGGCCAGCAGCACGACCAGCACGGCGCGAGGGACTCCCGCCACACCTTTGCTGGTGAGCATGAGGGTGCCGAGCATGACAATCTGCTGGGTAAGGCTCATGTGTATGCCGGCCGCCTGGGCCACGAATAAGGACGCCAGAGCGAGATAAAGCGCCGATCCGGCAAGGTTGAAGCTATAGCCGGTGGGAATGACGAAGCCGACGATATTGCGCGGCACGCCGAAGGCTTCCATCGACTCGATGGCGCGTGGCAGCGCCGCCTCGGAGGTGCTGGTGGCGAAGGCGATGGTCGCGGGTTCGGCAACGGCGCGCAGGAACTCTCTGACCGGGACGCGCGCCAGCAGCGCAGCCGGAAGCATGCCGAGCAGCGCGAAAGCAATGAGCGCAATGTAGAGAGTCAGGAGCAGCTTGCCAAGATTGAGCATCACTCCAAGGCCGGAATGCGCGACTGTATACGCAAGGGCCGCAGCGACTCCGATGGGCGCAAAATACATCACGAGATTGGTGAAGGCGAACATGGTTTCGGTGAGCGACTCGGCGAGGCGCACCATGGGGGCGCGTTTGGCCTCGCTCAGTCGGCCCAGTGCGAGTCCGAAGAGGATGGCGAAGACGGCCACCTGCAGGATCTGGTTATCGGCGACTGCCTTGGCGATGTTGTCGGGAAAAATGCGGATAAGGAACTGCTGCCAGGAGAGGGCAGGCTGCTCAGTCTCAGGATTGATCAGGAGTTGACTACGGTGCTCAACTGCTGCGACCGTCGGCGTTGCGGGAGTGTTGAGGCCAACACCGGCCTTTGAGACATTGATGGCGACGAGCCCGATGACCAGGGCGATTGTTGTCAGCACTTCGAAATAGATAAGCGATTTGAGGCCAAGACGGCCAACTGTGCGCAGTTCTCCGTGGCTGGCAATACCGGTGACGAGCGTGCCAAAGATGAGCGGAGCGACGATGACCTTGATCAGCCGCAGAAAGATGTCGCTGAATACCTTGATGGAGATGGCAAGGCGAGGCGCGTCGAGGCCGAGCTCGACACCCGCGAGCATGCCAAGGAAGATCCAGCCGGTGAGGGAACGCTTGCGGAGTGCCGCGACGGCGAAGACAAGGAGAGCAATGATGCGAAGGGCCGTACCGGTATGCAGTTGAGCGAACATGGCAACGGCGACGCCCGCGGCATAGAGGACGCCTCCAGCAGCTATCCACGGCGTCAAATCGCGTTTCCGAGCATTTGTATTCATCGTCAGAAATGAGGATTGAAAACGTATAGCATAGTGCTTCACAAACTCGCTCGGTTAGTTGTGGAGGTATGAGTCAGAAAATGCTTCGCGTAGTTTTTCTCTTAGTCGCCGGCGGACTGTTTTTACTGCAATCGGTCTCAGGCCAGACGCTCGAACCGAGCAAACCAGCTACAAGCGCAGACGCGCTGACCAATCCGACATACTCGCCGGGCGTCGCGTTCCTGTTCGATCTGGAGGCAAAGTTCGCCGCAGACACGACGAAGGGCGGCGGCGCTGCGTTTGCGAAGTGGTTTGCCGATGATGCGGTGACGTTGTCAAACGGACAGGCTCCGGTTGTGGGCCACGCTGCCATCGCTGCCGACACCAAGTGGTCGGCGGCCGACTATCAGCTGACCTGGAAGCCGGAAGGAGGGCGCATGAGTCCCGCGGGCGATATGGGCTTTACATGGGGACACTACGAGGGGCATTTCAAGCAGAAAGACGGTACGCCCGGGGTGACTTCCGGCCGCTACATGACTGTATGGAAGAAGCAGGCCGACGGATCGTGGAAGGTCGCACTCGACGCGAGCAACAATGAGCCGCCGAAAAAGGAAGACTGCTGCAAGCTGCCCTGATCGCGCCTAGCTCAGGCCGCCGAGACAGAGATACTTGGTCTGCAGGTATTCGTCGATCCCGTAGGGTGAGCCTTCGCGTCCATAGCCGGAATCCTTCACTCCGCCGAAGGGCGCGACTTCAGTCGAGATGGCTGCTTCATTGATGCCGATCATTCCGGATTCCAGGGCAGCGGCGACACGCATCACGCGGGCGATGTCGCGCGAGTAGAAATAGGAGGCCAGCCCAAAGGGCGTGCTGTTTGCCGCCATGATCACTTCTTCCTCGGTACTAAAACGGAAGAGCGGCGCAACAGGGCCGAAGGTTTCTTCGCAGGAAAGGCTCATTGTGGAGTCGACATCGGCAAGCACAGTCGGCTCGTAAAAATATCTTCCCAATGCGTGCCTCTTGCCGCCTACGAGCACGCGGGCACCCCGCTCGATGGCATTCGCGACGTGGCGTTCTACTTTCTCGAGAGCTTTGGCATTGATAAGAGGGCCGATCTCCGCGTTGCCTTCACCGGCTGCACCCACCCGCAGCTTCGAAACAGCCTCAACGGCGCGTTCGGCGAAGTCGTCGTAGATGGCGTCGGCGACGTAGATACGGTTGGCGCAGATGCAGGTCTGTCCGGCGTTGCGAAATTTGGCGGCGATCATTCCCTTCACGGCCTGATCGAGGTCGGCGTCTCCGAAAACGATGAAGGGAGCGTTTCCGCCGAGTTCGAGTGAGAGACGCTTGAGGGTGGACGCAGAGGCTTGCGCCAGATGCTTGCCGACGGCGGTTGATCCCGTAAAAGACAACTTCCGCACCCGCTCGTCTTCGAGCCATGCATCGACAACTGATGCGGCTCGGCTACGCGATGCAGGAACGACATTGATGACCCCTGCAGGCACTCCTGCTTCTGACGCGAGCAGCGCCAACGCAAGAGCAGAGAGCGGCGTATCTTCCGCAGGCTTGGCGACGATGGTGCAGCCGGCAGCAAGCGCAGGCGCTATCTTGCGAGCCAGCATGGCGATGGGGAAATTCCACGGGGTGATTGCGGCGGCCACGCCGACGGGCTCCTTCGTGACGATGATCTTTCGGCCGGGGGCGGTCTCGGGAATCACGTCTCCATAGGTGCGCTTCGCTTCTTCGGCGAACCACTCGATGTAGGCGGCCCCGTATGCCACTTCGCCGCGGCTCTCGACGAGCGGCTTGCCCTGCTCGAGCGAAATGAGACGGGCCAGGTCTTCCTGATTCTTGCGAACGAGTGCGAGCCATGCCTGCAGATGCGCCGCCCGCTCCCTGGCGAGAAGTTTGCGCCAGCATGCAAAGGCCCGAAAAGCGGCATCTGTTGCGGCACGCGCTTCGGGGGCGCCGCAATCAGCGACTTCTGCTATCAGCGAGCCGGTTGCAGGATTGTCGACTCTGAAGGTGCCAGCGTCGGTTGACGACACACGCCCGTTGTCGATCCATGCGTCAGTAACGATGAGGTCTTTGCGGTCAAGCTGCAACATTGACTTCTCTCAATCTACTTTTTGTCCTACTGATTCAGATGCGGGAGCCGCAAGCATGTCTCCTAAGGAAGCAGGCGATGAAAAATCCAAAAGTGTTCTTCGCGGACGTATCCAAGCTTGCGGTAGACGCCCTGGGCTGCCACGTTGTCGTGGGCGGTGGTCAGCGTCAAGCGCTCAGCGCCAGTGCTACGCGCAAACTGCTCCGCATGGCGGAGAAATGCTGTAGCAACTCCCTTTCTACGAGCTAAAGGATCAACATACAGGTCTTCGAGAAACCAGATGGGCCGCATAGCCAGCGTGTTGGTGGAGGGCATCAGGTGCATGAAACCCACAGCACCGCGACCCTGCACAGTCTGCATCCACGCCAGAAAATACTGTGCCACGGAGAACTGGCCCGGCGGCTGCGCGCAAGCGAGCGTAATCCGGTCATGGATGAAGCTGAGGGCACGCGATTCATCCGGAGCCCCGCCGTAAAAGTCGCGGTATGCGTTAAAGAGGCGAACCACTTCGGATATGTCCCGCGTTGAAGCGGCCTGAATGCTGACGTTGTTTTCGCTCATGCGATATAGCTCCAGCCGATACTCTTGATTCTGCACATTCTGCTGCGTCGCTTGTGCAGTTGCGGGCGATGCATCGCAGCCCCGCAACCTGCAGCATGGAACTGGTCAAGTTTCCCTTGACACTCACCAAAATTTCACTAATCTTGCTGAATATATGTAAGGTTCTCGCTCTCTGCAATCCTTCAGGTTTTTGCAGATAACGCAATCCGTCGGAATTCGGTTCGCACGTTACGCTCGTCTTTATTTTCCTCTAATGAGGTGTAGAGAATGCTGTATTCCGCAGGTCGCTGTCGTCGGAGCCCACTTTTCTTCCCCAGTTTGGCGCTTCTCATCTCGCTTGTCCTGCTGTGTTCTTCACCTCTTGTTCACGCGCAGTCGACCGCAGGCCGGGTCCTCGGTCGGGTGCTCGATCCTACCGGGGCTCTCGTACCGGGGGCAAAGCTGACGCTGTCCAACACTGATTCGGGCGTGGCGCAGAAAGCCGAGAGCGCAAAGAACGGCGATTACATCTTTCTCACTGTACCGGGTGGAACGTACAGGCTTCAGGCGGAGGCGCCAGGCTTCCAGTCATTCATTGCGGACGGAATCGCCGTGCAACTCAACGCTACGGTTACGTATGACATTCGCCTCACGGTCGGATCGAGCGCACAGTCTGTGGAAGTGACGGCTACGCCGCCGATTGTCGACACCACGTCCACGCAGCTCGGCGCCGTGGTTAACTCGCGCGCAGTCGAAAATCTGCCTCTGAACGAGCGCAACACCTACCAGCTTCTGCAGTTGCAACCGGGCGTGACCGGCGTGAGCGGCTCCGACCTTTTCTATGGCAGCGATCAGGCGGGTGCTGTGTCAGTCAACGGCGGGCGCGGGCGATCGAATAACTTCAGCGTGAACGGTGGTGACGGAAACGATCTGTTCGTTAACGCGCCGGGTATCGAACCGTCTCCGGATGCAATCGATGAGTTTCGGGTGATCACGAATACCTTTGACGCGGAGTATGGACGGAATTCGGGCGCAGTGATTAACGTGGTCACCAAATCGGGCACGAACGATATTCACGGCAGCATTTATACCTATGTCCGCAACCAGGCGATGGACTCGAAGGGATACTTCGACCTGTCAACGCCGGACGACTCGCAACTGCAATTCGGCGCAACGGTCGGCGGACCGATTCGCAAAGACAAGACGTTCTTCTTTCTCTCCTATGAAGGACGGCAGCTCCGCAAAGGCATCAGTTCAGACCGTGTGCGTGTTCCCACGCAGATGGAACGTAATGGTGTGTTCGATGACACCGCGCCATTTTCCGGCAACCTGACCGATGCGACGACGGCGGCCATTTTTCAGAACCGCTCCAGCTGCGCACAGGACATCAGCGCCGCCGGCGGGACACCGCCTGATCCGGTCGCAGTAGCGCAGGGGAATGCAATGCCATGGAGCGAGGTCTTTCCTAACAATGTGATTCCCACGAGCTGCTTCGATCCGGTGGCGGCGAACATCGTTAACAATTATGTTCCTTATCCGAATGTTGCCGGAGACGAGTTTGAGGGTGCGCCGAATCAGCATGCACGCGAAAACCAGGGAACGGTACGCATCGATCACACCTTCAGCGAAAAGAATTCACTTACCGGCTTCTATTACGTCGACGACGATTTCGAGGCCAACCCGTTTACGCGCTTCCAGGCGGAGATTCCGAATCTGCTGCCGGGATTCGGCAGCAACAATGCCACGCGGAACCAGCAGATCAATATTGCCGATACCTGGACAATCAGCCCGACGACGCAGAATGAAGCGCGCATTACTTACTATCGCGAAGGTCAGCAGACGTTTCTACACCCGCAGCGCACGAATGCGGTGATTAATTCCTGTACCGGCGCTGCGGCTGCCTTCTGTTTCAACGGAAACACCGATACACCGCTCTATTCGTACGACAACCTCGGCAACGCGACACCGATACCGAACAATTCAAAGCTGGGTATCACGCCCGCTCTGGGGGCGGCGCACGAGGGCCTTCCTTATATCAGCGTCAGCGGCGGGTTCACGATCGGCAACGACAGCGAGGGCGAACTGCCGCAGACGGGCAACACCTATTCCCTCATGGACAACTTCTCAAAGACGGTCGGACGGCATTCGATGAAGTTTGGCGCGGACATCCGCAACCAACGCTTCGACCAGACGCTCTACTACAACATTAACGGATTTTACGGATATAGCGGCGGCAGCGAGAACGACCTCGGCGCATCGAATCTTTTCGGCAACTACTTCCTGGGCCTGCCGGACAGCTATTCCGAAGGATCGCCGCAAACCGAGAACATCCGCGCCTGGGCTGTCTATCTCTTCGCGCAGGATAGCTTCAAGGTTTCGCCGACGCTGACGATCAACTATGGGCTGCGCTGGGAGCTGAACCAGCCGCTTGCCGATGTTTCGCACCGCGTTCAGACGTTTCGCGCAGGACAAGCGGATACGGTATTTCCATGCCAGCTGTCAGCCGACAGCCAGGCTTCACTCGGCACAGACACTGCCGACTGCGGTCCGGGGAGTGCAAACCAGTCTGTTTTTCCGCTTGGCCTCGTGGTGCCCGGGGACAAGGGTATTCCTGCCGGTCTGACCGCGACCTACTATAAGGCGTTTGCGCCGCGTGTCGGCATAGCGTGGAGTCCGCAGGCCTTTGATGGCAAGCTGGTTGTTCGGTCCGGCTTCGGCATCTTTTACAACCCGATGGAGCAACTAGTGCTCGAGCAGTTCCAGGGCGAACCGCCTTTCGGCGGCAGCAACAGCCTGTCGGCGCCACTCTTTGAGGCTCCCTTCGTGAGCCAGTCGGGCACTGTATCGCCGAACGCATTCAATGGCTTCCTGGAGCCGAAGCCCGGTCAGCCGGTGGACTGGTCTGCATTCCGGCCAATCCTGATGTTTGGCGAGCTTGAGCCAAATCTGAGGACACAGTACACCGAGCAATACAACATTCAGATTCAGCAGCAACTGGCGACGAACGTAGTCATGACGCTGGGATATGTGGGATCGCAGGGACATCGACTGCTGGCAACTTATGACCTGAACCATGGCAATCCGCAGACCTGTCTTGACCTTGCAGCCACCTCTGCATACAACAACGACTCAAGTTACAACTGCGGCCCTTATGGGGAAGACTCAGAGTATGTGATTCCGGGCGGGGAGACGATCGCGCCGCAGGGGCTGCATCTTCCTTATGGTTCGACGGCGTTCCTTCCGGGCGGCACAGTGGTGCAGAGCCCGATCATGCTGGTTGGACTGCGGAAATATTCATCGCCGTACTGCGATCCGATCTCCGGCTCGAACTGCCCACCGGATGGTGTGCCGGTCTTCTCGAGCATCTTCGCGCAGAACGTCGTAGCCAATTCTGCGTATAACTCGCTGCAGGCATCGATCGAGAAGCGTTTTTCAAAAGGCTTGCAGTTTCTCGGCTCGTATACGTGGAGCAAATCGATGGACGACGCCTCGAGCTTTGAGCAGAGCCTCGATCCGCTGGACTTCGCCCGCGATCGCGCTCTCTCGCTGTTCGATGCGCGCAATCGCTTCGTCTTCAGCGGGGTGTGGGATCTGCCGGTCCGCAAATATTCGGGCACCCGCGGGGTGCTTCTGGATGGCTGGCAGACATCGGGAATCTTTACGGTGCAGACCGGCTTTCCGATTCGATTCGACTCCAACCTTGACCAGGAACTGCAGGGCAGCGCCGACTTTGAGAATCCGGGGCGGCCGGATATCGTGAAGCCCTTTACGCACCGCAATCCGCGAACACCCCTGAACGGTGTAACCGGCTACTATTTCGATCCGTCAATATTCGCTGTACCAGCGCTGGGGTCGGCGGGCAGTGCTCCGCGCAGCATCTGCTGCGGGCCGCCAATCGACAATACAGATTTGGCGGTGCAGAAGCTGACTCCTGTTGGCGACAGAGGCACAATTCAGTTCGTTTTCCAGGTCTTCAACGTCTTCAACCACACGCAGTTTCTAAATCCGGACGGCCAACTCGGGGACGCGCAGTTGGACTACAGCACGAATCCGAACGGCGCTCCCGTGGCGGGCGGGCTGTTCGGAGAAATCACGCGGGCGCGCGATCCGCGGCAAATTCAGCTGGCGATTCGATTCAGAATGTAGAGTTGCGCGTCCGCAGACAAGCGCCTTCGGCGCAACTACTCGCAGAGACGGAGTTCAGCATGCTGCCTCTAAAAGGTGGGCGGCGTGTTAATCCACAGCAGCACAGCCTGTTGTTTGTACGGATTGCTCCAGCGGTGGGTCTGCGAGCTTGAGAAGTAAAGACTGTCTCCGGCGCGTAACCGGTAATGCTCGACCTCGTCCAACCACACGTCGCAGCTACCGCTGACGACGAAAATGAACTCCTCGCCCTCGTGGTGATAAGAGCCGCCGCTCGATGTTCCGGGCGCGAGACGGAAGAGATGCGGCTCCATGGCTGTGGAACCGAAGGCGAGCAGCTCGAGGTGGACGCCGGGCTCGCTCGAGAGCTCGATCCGCTGGGCTGGCCTGACGAGCTTGCCGGCCTGCTGTTCGCCTCCAAAGAACGAAAGCACGTTGGTGTTGTAGAAGACCGCCAGCCGTTGCAATGCGGCAACAGAAGCGTGCGCCTGTCCACGCTCAAGACAGCTCAGGAAGCTTACAGAGAGGTCAGTACCTTTTGCCGCCTCCGAGAGCGTCATTGATCGCTCGCGGCGCAGCTTGCGGAGACGGTTCCCAATGGGCACCATGCTTGTGCCGTTGGACGGTGGGCTGGCGCCATTCCGGGATCCGACCGTGTTGTTCATCAAATGGCGGATGGCATCTACATTCAGGTTTTTCTCGAATCGTAGATGCTGGATGGATTTCAGCCGCTCAATTTCATCGCGTGTGTAGGTGCGGTAGCCACTCTTGGTCCGCTTGGGGTGCGTAAGCCCAGCATTTTCCCACTGGCGCAGCGTGGAGGAGCTGACGCTGAGCATCTTCGAAACTTCGGAGATGCGGAAGGAAAGATGGCTTCGTGCTGCGGGTTTGCTGTTCTTTGGCTTTTTCAGCATGAGGCAAGGAGTTAACAGGACTTCGAAGGTATCTTTTTAGCAGCCTGCAGCACGGAGAGCAATAAGTTGATTAGCATTACAGGATTTCTGTAGGCTTTGTTTGCATAATTCTTCACGATCAGCCAGGAGCTCACCCATGAGTACAGCCGTCGCAACCTCCGCGCAATTGCCCCATTTCATCAACGGACAGTGGGTAGAGTCCACCGCCAGTGAATGGCTGGATGTTTCCAATCCCGCAACGGGCGAGGTGCTGGCGCGCGTGCCGCTGGCTGGCGCAGATGAAGTGAACAAGGCGGTCGAAGCGGCAGCGGCGGCCTTCCCCCCATGGCGCAGGACGCCCCCTGAGGATCGCATCCAGCCGCTCTTCAAGCTGAAGCACATACTCGAAGAGAACATTGACGAGCTAAGCCGCACCATCACGCAGGAAAACGGCAAAACCTTCACCGAGGCCAAGGCCGAGATGCGGCGAACGATTGAAAACGTCGAGGTCGCCTGCGGTATTCCGATGATGATGCAAGGGCAGAATCTCGAGGACGTAGCGCGTGGCATCGATGAAATGATGATCCGGCAGCCACTTGGCGTGGTCGTCATTATTACGCCGTCAAACTTTCCCGGGATGACTCCTTTCTGGTTTCTGCCTTACGCCATCGCTACGGGAAACACCGTCGTTTTGAAGCCCTCGGAGCGGGTGCCTCTAACGATGCAGCGGGTCATTCCGCTTTTTGAGAAAGCTGGACTACCGAAGGGCGTGCTCAACCTTGTGAACGGCGGACGCATCGCGGCAGAGACGCTGATCGATCATCCCAAAGTCCGGGCGATCAGCTTTGTGGGATCGACGCCTGCTGCACGCGCCGTGTATGCCCGCGCGGGTGCGAATGGCAAGCGCGCACAGTGCCAGGGTGGAGCGAAAAACCACGTCATCGTACTGCCCGATGCGGACATTGACATGGCTACCCAGATCATCAGCGATAGCGCCTTTGGGTGCGCGGGACAGCGCTGTCTTGCAGTGTCTGTGGCGGTGACTGTCGGCGAGGCGCAGAGCCGTTTTCGCGACGCAATCGCCGAGTCGGCTGCGAAATTGCGCGTGGGTAATGGCCTTGATGAAGGCGTACAGATGGGCCCGGTGATTACGCAACAGAGCAAGGCGCGCGTCGAGTCGCTGATCGGGCGAGGCAGAGACCAGGGGGCGAAGGTAGTGCTTGATGGACGTGGCGCGAAGATATCAGGCTACGAGCAGGGCAGCTTTGTGAAGCCGACGATTCTGGATGCCGTTCCTGCGACCAGCGAATTGACGGACACGGAGATCTTCGGTCCCGTGCTGAGCCTGGTGCACGCCAACGATCTTGATGAGGCACTGGCGTTCCTCGAGCGCAGCTCTTATGGAAACCAGGCGTCGCTGTTCACATCGAGCGGTGCAGCGGCGCGGCGCTTTCGGTATGAGGCTCCGGCAGGCAACATCGGTATCAATATTGGTGTGGCTGCGCCCATGGCTTACTTCCCCTTCAGCGGGTGGAAGGACAGCTTCTTCGGCATCATGCATGCGCAGGGTCGCGACTCGGTCGAGTTCTTTACTGAGAAGAAAGTCGTGGTCGAGCGCTGGGCGAAGGAGCACTCGCGCAAGTTCTAAAGCTGGTTCGGACGACGAATTAGAGGAATTCCCGGGTGAACGTCTGTTCCTCCCACAGCGCCGCCACCGTTACCAATGATGTGTCTGGAAGATCGATACCGGTTTGCCGCTCACCGCAACGGCTTCCGGCTCGAGCCTGTGCAAGGGGATGGCGACGATGAGGCTGAGTGCTGCGGCGGCTGCCGCATAGAATGGGACGCCGTGAAAGGTATGTGAGTAATCAATTACCAGGCCAGCCACCGGCGGCCCCACAAGGCAGGCTAGTCCCAGGGCTGTAAACAGAACCCCCAGCAGTTGCCCCAACCCCTGAACACCGAAGAGCGACGCAGTCACCGCGGGGGCCATACCCGCAACCCCTCCATAGCCGACCCCCATGATCAGACTGAAGATCACGAGCGTCGGATAGACATGACCGGTGATCCAGAGGAAATAGCTTGCAAAGAGAATTGCGAACGCAAGCTTGTATATGTTGAAAAGACCAAAACGCGGGGCCAGCATGCTGCCTCCCAGGCGGCCCACCACACTGGAGGCGCCGATGTATCCGACAAGCGACGCCGCTGCAACCCGGGTCGCACCGAGATCCATGGCATAAGCGGGAATAAAGACAAGAGCCACGTAGACCGCGATGCCTTTGAGGAAGAAACTGCCGTAAAGCAGGGCGAAAGCCCGTGTGCGCAGCTTGGGTCCGATAGCGAACTTGGCTTTCTCCTCCAGCACCGGCGGCCGAAAAAGCAGCAGCGCGCTCACCACCATGAGGCCGCCACCAACCCATCCCAGGATCTCTATCGCGGCCCGCCATCCATGGCGCTCGATGAGCATCCCGGAAACCGGTGCAGCCAGCAGCGTTCCGCATCCAATGCCGCTGACGGCGACCCCTAGTGCGATCACCCGGCGTACCTTGAACCATCCGCCAACCGCGGCAATCGCCGGAATGTAGGTACAGGCGACAGCGCCTCCCAGTCCAACCCCGTACGTTAAGAAGAGCAACGGAAAAGAAGGCACACGGGCCGTCGCAACAAGCCCCGCGCACATCAACACCGCACCGCAGGCCACCACGCGTCGTGGGCCATGACGGTCAGCAATACGACCGGTAAATGGCGACAGGAAGAAGGAGATGACGGTCATTGTCGAGAAGACCGTCGACAGGGCGGCATGGGTTACATGCAGCTCCTCTTCTATTGGTCTCAGAAAGATACCGAAGGTATAGGACACTCCAAAGACGACGAAAGCCGCCAGGAACGCTGCGAAGACTACTACCCACCCTTGGACCGAATCTATTCCGAATCTGTTTTCAAAAGCCATATTTCCACATGAGCAGGCACTCTAAATGAGAATTGGCAGGATGAACAACACGAAAATGAATGCGGCATAACGCAAGCATGACTGGGCACGTCTTAAGTTGCGATGACCGCCATTTCGCCGAGTTCGGCCGCTACTGCGTTTAGATTGCGTTCCATTACTCCCAATGCTTCGTGGAACTGCTCGTCAGAGATAACAAGCGGCATCAGGAGCCGGATAACGTTATCGTGTGTGCCTGCCGTGAGCACGAGCACTCCGCTGCGGAGGCAGTGCTGGGCTAGCTTTTTCGCCGGAGCAGCCCAGGGCGCGCCATCGCGGTCGACAAACTCGATAGCCTGCATCGCACCCAATCCGCGCACGTCGCCGATAAACGGATGCTGCCTCTGCCATGCATAGGCTCGGCGTTGGAACCGCTCACCGAGCGAGCGAGCACGGGCGAGCAGCGACCCGTCGGCAAACTCTTCGATGACTGCCAGAGCTGCCGCGCAAGAAGCCGGATTGCCACCGAAAGTGCCACCGACGCCCCCAGGGATCGGCGCGTCCATAATTTCTGCGCGGCCTGTGACACCGGCGAGTGGCAAACCTCCGCCGAGCGATTTTGCCGTGAGGACGAGGTCGGGCTCGATGCCGAAGTGTGTGCACGCAAAGAGCTCGCCGGTGCGGCCAAAACCAGTCTGCACTTCGTCGGCGATGAAGACGATGCCGTGCCTGCGGCAGATATCGACAAGCGCGGGCAGAAATCCAGCAGGCGGAACAACGAAGCCGCCTTCGCCGAGCACCGGCTCGATGATAACGGCGGCGACGGACTCAGCGGCAACGACGCGACGGAAGGTGTGGTCGAGAAGCTGCTCCACGTCCTCATGGCTCATTGACAGACGCTCACCAATGCGCGCAGCAGCGGGCAGACCGTAGGGGATGCGATAGACGTCAGAGAGAAACGGCCCGAAGCCGTGCTTGTAGGGATGAGTCTTGCTGGTGAGCGACATGCCCAGCATAGTGCGGCCGTGGAATGCGTCCTCGACGGAGAGGATTGCGGGACGACGAGTGTGAGCGCGCGCAATCTTCACGGCATTCTCGACCGCCTCGGCCCCGCTGTTCACGAGCAGCGTCTTCTTGGCGAAGTGGCCGGGCGTCAGCGCATTCAGCTTCTCCGCCAGTTCGACGTACGGTTCGTATCCGGTGACGGAGAAACAGAGGTGGAGAAACGCGTCGAGTTGCCGGTGCACGGCTGCGAGCACGCGGGGATTGCGATGTCCTACGTTGATGGTGCCGATGCCGCCAGCGAGATCGATGAAGTGATTGCCGTCCACATCTTCGAGTGCCGCGCCTTCAGCGTGCCGGATGAAAATAGGCGCCGAGGCGTAAACACCGCGCGGAACCGCGTGAGTCCGGCGCTCGGTTAAGGTGCGCGATGCCGGGCCGGGAATTTCTGTCTTGAGTCTGATCGTGGTCATAACTCTAGTACCAGCCGATGGGTTGTTCGTTGAGATTGATGTGAACCTGCTTGGTTTCGAGATATTCGTCGATACCGTGCACGCCCAGCTCGCGGCCAAAGCCGGACTGCTTGTAGCCACCCCAGGGAGCTTCGACGTAGGTGGGTTGCATGTGATTCACCCAGACAATGCCGGCGCGAATCGCCTTCACCATGCGCAGAGCCCGGTAGATATCACGCGACCATACGGCTGCGGCCAGTCCGAAGGGAGTATCGTTGGCGATCTTCAACGCGTCGGCCTCGTCGTCGAATGGAATGACGGCAGCAACGGGACCGAAAATCTCTTCGCGGGCGATCCGGGCCGAGTTGTCGACGTCGTAGAAAATCGTCGGTTCAACATAGTAGCCGCGACTGAATGCGGAAGGCGTGCCGCCGCCAATGGCGACCTTCGCCTCGTTCTTGCCGAGCGACTGGTACTGGCGGACGCGATCATACTGCTCGCGGCTAACCAGCGGCCCCATCTTCGTGGCGCGATCAAGTGGCGCTCCCAGTTTGATGCTGCGTGCCTTTTCGGTCATGGCTTCGACGAACTTCGGATAGATCGACCGCTCGACCAGCACGCGGCTGCCCGCGGAGCAGACTTCACCCTGGTTGATGAAGACACCGAAAAGCGCGCCGTCGATGGCTGCTTCGAAGTCGGCATCGGCAAAGAAGATGTTGGGCGATTTGCCGCCCAATTCCAGGGTCACTCGTTTCAACGTGTCGGCTGCGGACTTCATGATGACTTTGCCGACTGCAGCTGAACCGGTGAAGGCAATCTTATCGACCTGCGGGTGTTCGACGATGCGCGCGCCGGCGGTTTCTCCGAGGCCGGTGACGACGTTGACTACGCCTGGTGGCACGCCGCACTCGCCTAGCCATCCAGCGAGCTTCAGAGCCGTAAGGGGAGTTTGCTCGGCTGGCTTGAGGACGCAGGTACAGCCTGCGGCGAGCGCCGGTGCTAGCTTCCACGCGGCCATCAGCAGCGGATAGTTCCACGGGATGATCTGTCCGGCAACGCCGACCGGCTCTTTCAGCGACAGGCTGAGGGCATTATCAGGAACAGGGTTGACAGTGCCCGAAATCTTCGTCGCCAGACCACCGTAATATTCGAAGCAGGTGGCAGCATCGGCGATGTCGAACTCGGCTTCGACGATCGGCTTGCCTGAGTTGCGCGATTCGAGTTCGGCAAGCGAGGCCGCTTCGGCGCGAATCTTCTCGGCGATGCGAAACAGGATGCGTCCCCGCTCCTGGGCAGTTGTCTGCGGCCATCCGCCGTGGTCGAAGGCATGGCGCGCAGCAGCGATTGCAGCATCGACATCCGCAGAAGTCGCGTCGGGAATCTCGGCGATGACCTCTTCGGTCGAGGGATCGTAAACCGGAATGCGATTGGTCGAGTTCCCTTCCCGCAATTCACCGTTGATCAGCATTGGTTCCAATTTGCTTTGCGTAACAGCCATGTTCGAATCCTTCCGATTCTTTACTCGCCGGAACCTGAGAGCGCCGCAGCTGCATCGGGCATCGGGTCGGCGTTTGGAGCGGTTTTCTGCGCGTTGCGATAGAAGAGATATGCCGATCCGAAAACCAGCAGGCAGCCGATGATCAGCTTAATCTCGTACAGCCAGATCGAGTTCACCGAGCGCGAAGGAATGAACGCGACGATGAGGCCGACCATGGCGGCAAGCATCCCGGCAAATCCGTTGGCCAGCAGATAAAACTTCGGCGCGTTGAGGGCACTGCGGCCGTCCAGGGTGTGTTTGAGCAGCGTTCCGAAGAGATAACAGGTTGGCAGAAGTTGCAGAATCACCGCGAGGTCAAGCAGCGTAAGGTAGGCTTCGCCAACCGAGACACCGAGAAAGCTCATGAGCGTGAGGAGCGACGACAGCGCTGCATAAATGATCAGGCTTACGTACGGCGTCCGGAAGCGAGGATGAATCTTGCCCACAACCGGAGGCAGATAGCGATCGATTCCGGCGACGAAGGGCAGGCGGGCAGCGCCGCTGAACCAGGCGGAGGCCGTGCCCAGGATCGCGATGCACTCGAGAAATGCCAGCGGTGCAACGACGAAGAGCAGTCCGTTATGCGTGGCCATTACGTTAATCGCCTGCAGAATGCCAGAGAGGATGCCGATCTCCTGGTGAGGTAGAGCTATCAGCATCGCCGTGGTTGTTCCGATGTAGATGAGGCCGGCGATGAGTCCACCCCAGAAAATTGCAACAGGCAGATTTCGCTTCGGATCACGGATCTCATCGCCCATGATGGACGCGAGATCCAGGCCGACGAGGCTGTAACAGATGGTTCCGAATGCCGCGAAGAGTCGCCAATCGTGGAACTGCGAGTGGAGATCAGCGCGATGTAGCGCGCTGCCGTGATGATGCAGCGTGAGCGCGGCCAGCAGAATAACTACAGCGGCTCCCCCAACTGTTCCCGCTCCGCCGAGATTGTTGATCCATTTGCCGAATGAGAGTCCGCGAACGTTGAGCGCCAGCAGGAACAGCAGCAGCCCTATCGCCATGCTGGAAGTGAAGAAGGGATTGTCGGCCAGTTTTTGAATGCGCGGACCGAAAACATACAAGCCGACACCTACGCAGGAGAGGACAACCGTGGGCAGATAGAAGACATTCGAAAGCCAGTAGCACCATCCGGCGAAGAAACCATGCTGTTCACCGAAACTGCGCTTGGCCCACAGATAGATGCCGCCTTCGCCTGACCACTTCTGCGAGAGCTCAGTGACGGCGGCACCTTGCGGCCAGAAGTAACAAACCATGGCGGCGACCCAAAGCCACAGGGTTATGGGTCCGGAGGCAGAGATGGCGGGCACCATGTTGAGGTTTGCGACCGCAACAATGAACAGCAGGATGAGATCTCCGCGGCCCAGTACGCGTTTGAGGCCCGGAATGTGATTACCGCCCGGAACGACCTTTGCCAACGGCTGCCTCCCCCTGGGATTAACCGACTACCTGGGCCGAGCTCTCCTGTTGCGCTTTTGCGATAGATGGCGCCAATTCTTCAAATGCGGACAAATGGCGGTCGACGTCGGCCAGCGAGTGTGCGACGGAAATCGTCCACTGCTCGTCCCACCAGTAGGGCTGCGGCATCACGCCGCGGTTCACCATTCCGAACCAATAAAGCCGCCAGAGGTCTGTGTCTACCGTCAACCATTCGCGATAGTTGCGAATCTTCTTCGCGTAGAAAAGCAGAGCTCCGTTTGCGCCGGCACTCTCGATGTAGCTCTCAATGCTGTTCTTCTTCACAATCTGCTTGTAGCCCTCGACCAATGCATCGCTGATCTTGCTTATGTGCGCGTAGCCCTCGGGCGTCAGCACGTGGTGAAATGTAGCGAGGCCGGCGGCCATTACCAGCGGATTAGTTGCGTAGGTGCCTGCGTGAAAGACTTTATGCTGCGCGATCATGTCCATCACTTCCTTGCGAGTGGCAAAGGCCGCCAAAGGAAAGCCACCGCCGATCGACTTGGCCAGCGTTACGATATCGGCCTTGATGTTGAAGTACTCGCAAGCGCCGCCGCGGCCCAGTTTGGCGCCGGTCTTAACCTCGTCAAAGATCAGCAATGCGCCTTGTTTCGTGCAGATTTCGCGCAGCCCTTCCAGATATCCCGGCTCAGGCATGCAGATGCCGATATTCATCATGATCGGCTCGACGATAATGCAAGCGATCTCGCCAGGATTTTCGGCGAACAGCCTCTTCACCGCGTCAAGATCGTTGAATTGGGCAACGAGTGTGTTCCTTACCGTGTCGGCCGGGATTCCACCACCAGCGGGTACCTGCGTTGGTCTATCCGGATCGCCATAGAGTTCGGCCTTGGGCTTCATACTGACCATCACGGAGTCATGCACGCCGTGGTAGGCGCCTTCCATCTTGATGATCTTGTCGCGACCGGTGAAACCGCGCGCCAGCCGGATGGCATGCATCGTGACTTCGGTACCACTGCTGCCAAAGCGCGCCTGCTCGACCGGGAAGCGCTGGCAGATTTCCTCGGCCAGTTCGTACTCGAGGGTGTGAGGCATACCATACATCGTGCCGATTTCAAGGCGTTCCTTGACTGCGGCCACTACAGCGGGATGACAGTGGCCCGCCATGAGCGCCCCGAAGCAAAGATTGAAGTCGATGTATTCGTTTCCGTCGAGATCGTGGATGTGCGAGCCCTTGGCATCTTTGATGAAGAGCGGCCAAGGTTCGTAGCTGCGAAAGTTGCTGGCTACACCGAGCGGCAGGCGAGGTTCAGCCTTCTTGAGTGCGGCCCGCGAAGAGGGGGTGCGCGATTCAAAGGTCGAGAGTTCTTTTTCGAGAAGGGGATGCATCAGAGTTCTCCTTTGCCCCGGCAAGTGCGAACGGTTCGGGGGCGCTCAATAGGTCAACTAGGCAGAAGCGACGTCATCCTGAAATTGCCAACCAGATGGCCGATCGCCTGCAGGCTTGAAACTCGATCATGCGGGCACCGGAGCGACTCACTCCGCGCATAGCGCGCGAACCAGCGTTGCCGGCAGAATGTGCCAGCGATGCGAAAGCGTCTTGACAAGATTTGCGGGAAGATGCGCCGCGGGGTCTTCAGATGGCCGGAGATTCTGCGAGAGGCGCTCCGAAAAGAACGCACAACGGTATCGCACGCAATTCGACAGCCATCTTGCTTTGAATGAGAAGCCATTGCTGGCGCGCCCCTTGTTTCAGCCGTTTTCGCCTGTGCAGGCAATTCGAGTCCACTGATTTGCGGCCTTCACTTCAGTTTCTCAGGAAAGACATTGCCACGCGCAAAACCTTGTAGTAATTTTGCAAAAATAAGTAAACTGCGCGCTTCGTGTCAAGCGAAACTGTGCGCCAGCATTGTCTTTCCGTGAATCATCCTTACGAGGGACCCGATGAGGTTGCCTCCGCGATATTGAGGAGCGGTACTTGTTCAACCTCCGAACGAATGCCCTGCGGACCAGTCTCGGGAGGCTCGTTCTTTTTTTGGCGCTCAGCACGCTGTGCTTTGTTTCAAGTTGCCGGAAGCCCACGCCGACGCTGAGCCTGCTGGTCTGGGAGGGTTATGCAGACTCTTCCTTCATTCAGGGATTTGAGGCCACCTGCCACTGCAAGGTAGTTGCCGCCTACATGGGATCGAGCGACGAGCTTGTCGCCAAGCTGCGTGGCGGCGCCGCATCGAACTATGATGTGATCTCGCCTTCGAGCGACGTAGCGACGATGCTGTCGCGCTCGGGGCTTGCCGCTCCCCTTGATCTATCGAAGATTCCGAACTACTCGCAGGTTTCTCCCAAACTCACCAGCATGCCGCTGGTGAGGAATGATGGCAAGGTCTATGGGGTTCCGCTGACGTGGGGGCCGAATCCGCTTCTGTACGACAAAACGGCCTTCCCGCAAAAGCCAGCGACCTGGGCAGAACTGTGGGATCCGAAGTACAAGGACAAACTATCGCTGTGGGACGATCTTTCATCGGTATATATGGCCGCGCAAGTGCTCGGATTCGGGAAGCAAGACCCGACAGCAATCTACAACCTGAGCGACGCACAGCTTGAGGAGGTAAAGGCCAAGCTGATCGCGCTGAAGCCGAATGTCCGCAAGCTGTGGAGCACAGGCGGGGAGCTCACGAACCTTTTTCAGAACCATGAAGTGATCGCAGCCATGGGGTGGCCGCTGGTTACGAATCAGCTTCGTAAGGCGGGTCTGCCGATCGAGGAAGAGATTCCTACCGAAGGCACGACAGGCTGGATCGATCATCTGATGATCACGTCATCGAGCGAGAATAAAGAACTTGCCTACGTGCTGCTGAATTACATGATCTCCGCGCAGACGCAGAAACAACTCAGCGATGTGACGGGGTATATTCCGGCGAATCCTGAGGCCGCGTCTCTAATGACGCCCGAACAGCGCCACGGCCTGCACCTGGACGATATCGACAACTATCAGAAGCGGATTGTCTTCTGGCAGGATGTGCCGCGGCGCGCAAAATACACCGAAATATGGAACGAAGTGAAGGCCAGCCAATGAACACTCCACTGCATACCGGGAGGCTCATTGAGTAGTCATCCCGTCACGGTAGAGCGCGACGCTGCAGCGCCGGGAGCTGAACCGGCGTTCCTGCGCCTAGAAGATGTCGGCAAGAGCTTCGGTGCCCAGCGAGTGCTGGAGTCGATCTCGCTGAGCATTGATCGTGGTGAATTTCTGACGCTGCTCGGCGAAAGCGGATCCGGAAAGACCACCCTGCTGCGTATCATTGCCGGGTTCGAGCAGCCGACGTCGGGACAGATCTTTCTCGAACGGCAGCGCCTCGATAATCTACCTCCGCATCGCCGCCCCGTTCACACCGTCTTCCAAAGCTACGCGCTGTTCCCACACATGAACGTCTTCGACAACGTTGCGTACGGTCTACGTGTGCGCGGAGCATCGAAAGCGGAGACGAAATCCCGTGTCAGCACGGCGCTTGCTAAAGTTCGGATGGAGGCGTTCGCCGCGCATTACCCGCGGCAGATCAGCGGAGGGCAGAAGCAACGCGTGGCGCTGGCGCGCGCGCTGGTCAACCGGCCGAAGGTTCTGCTGCTCGATGAGCCGCTTTCGGCGCTCGACGCCAACCTGCGCGTGGAGATGCAAAGTGAACTCAAGGAACTTCAACGGGAACTTGGCATCACTTTTCTCTTTGTGACCCACGACCAGAGCGAAGCTCTGGCTATTTCCGACCGTGTCGTACTCCTGCATCGCGGACGAATCGAGCAGTGCGGGTCTCCGCGGGAAATTTACGCCAGGCCGCGTAGCGTTTACGTCGCGACCTTCCTGGGCAAGAGCAACCTGTTGCAAGGCACGGTTAGGCGAGGCATGGCCGACTGCGGAATTTTCACGGTGCCCGTACGGTGCTCCGACGGGCCGACTCTTTTCTCACTGCGCCCGGAGGCCATTGGGCCAGCTTCGCCAGACACCGCCGACGGCCTCGTGCAGTTTCGAGCGCAGGTTGTCGCCGAGCAATTTCACGGCGCAAATACGCTTTTCAGTCTGCGATGTGCGAACGATGTTGAGCTGACAGCCCGTGTCGCCGGGCCGCTGCACAGCGGCGGAATCATGAATTTCGCGTTCCGGGCCGAGGATTGCGTGCCACTCGAAAGCACCGAGAAGGACTAGCAGATGCGATCGTCGCGACGAAGTGCGATGCTTGTCACTCTTCCACCCCTGGCGTGGATCGCGCTCTTTCTCTTCGCGCCTTATTGCTTGCTCTTCTGCTACAGCTTCTGGAGCCTGAGCGAATTTCAGCAGATCCTGCACCACTTCACTCTCGCGAATTATGCCCATCTCTTCACCAATCCCCTCTATCTCACGGTCATTCTTCGTTCTCTGCGCATAGCATTTTCGGTCGTCCTGCTGTCGCTGCTGATTGGCTACCCGCTGGCGTTCTTTCTGGCCTTTCACGCTGGCCACCATCGCGTTCTGCTCTACCAGGCGGTGATTATTCCACTGTGGATCAGCTATCTTGTGCGCGCGTATGCGTGGAAGGTCATTTTCGGAAATGAAGGCGTGCTTAACACCCTGCTCCTCTGGTCGCACGCCGCGTCTCATCCGCTCAGCTTCCTTCTCTACAGCCCGTTCGCGGTGATTGTCACCCTCACACATATCTACGTACCGTTTGTGGTGCTGCCGGTCGTCGCCTCACTCGAAAAGATTCCGCGGGAGTTGTTGGAATCGTCCAGCGACCTTGGCGCGCGGCCCTGGCAGACATTCCTTCGTGTCATTCTTCCGCTCTCGCTGCCGGGAGTGGTCTCGGGTGCAACCTTTGCGCTGCTGCTCAGTTTTGGAGACTTCCTTGCACCGTTGCTACTCGGCGGCCCAAGCAGCGTGATGATCGCTAATATCGTTGCGAACCTCTTCGGCGCTGACTACAACTGGCCATTAGGCGCAGCCGTCGCCGTCGTCATCCTGGTGATCGTGATTGCAATTCTCTCTGTAACGCAACGCATTGAGCGCCGCGAGAGGCTCGCATGAAGGACGCCCGCATCAATTTTGCGCGCAGGCCCGTGCTCCTCAGCGCATTCGCCGGTTGCGCTTATGCCTTTCTCTACTTTCCTATCGTGGTACTTATCGTCTACTCCTTCAATCGTGATGGAGTTGGCGGATTCCCGCCGCGGCATCTCACCTTTGACTGGTACCGCGTCCTTTTCACCGACTCCGCAATGTGGAGCGCGGTTGAAAACAGCCTTATCGTCGCGCTGGCCGCAGTGATCATCTCTATTCTCATCGGATTTCCCGCAGCCTACGCGCTCGACCGCTACGCCTTTCCCGGCAAGGCGGTGTTCCAACGCTTCATCCTGCTTCCACTGATCGTTCCCGGCGTCATCACCGGGATATCTCTCCTTCTGCTCGTTGTCAGCGGTGGATTCCACTTGAGCGTCACAACGGTCATCCTCGGACATGCTACCGCTCTGACAGCGGTCGCGACGACCGAGATATTTGCCGGCTTCGCCAAACTCGACCGCTCATTCGAAGAGGTCTCCGCCGACCTGGGCGCGAACGGACTGCAGACACTTTTGCGCATCGTGCTTCCGCTCATGCGGACATCGCTGCTGGGCACGGCACTACTGGTGTTCACACTGTCGATGGACGAGATCGCGGTGACCTTCTTCCTGATAGGCCGCGAGAACACTCTTCCGCTTGAGATTTGGTCGAGGCTCCGGCGCGGAGCGACACCAGAGATGAATGCGATCTCGACTCTCATCTTTGTTTTTTCGGTCGCGGCAATTTTCATCTCGCAACGGTTGATCACCGGCGGTGAAGCAAGGTCCGGTCAGGCCCTCGATATTGCCGGAGCGACAAGATGAATCCAGCACGAGCGGGCCGCAGACTGGGGCACAAGAAACAATGGCTACTCCGATAACGCGGCGCACATTCATCGCCAACGCAGTGCTGGCCTCCTGCGCCCTGCCACTGTATTCGCAGATCAAAGCGGCGAAGCCGAGTCACTCCTGCATTGTTGTGGGCGCCGGTTTCGCCGGTCTTGCGGCTGCGTATCGCCTCAGCGCCGCCGGGTGGAATGTCACCGTGCTCGAAGCCCGCAACCGCACCGGCGGGCGGGCGTGGTCGTACCGTTTTTCGCAGGCTCCGGAACTGGTTTGCGAAATGGGTGGTGAGTGGATCGGCAAGGATCATCCGCGCATCCTCGCGCTCGCGAAAGAACTCAATGTTGCGCTCGAGCCCCATGCTTTCCGTGTCTGGCTGTTGCAACATGAGCAGTTGCACGCGCCGGGGCGTTGGAATTTCTCTAGCGAGTCACAGGTGGCGTGGAAGCGCTTCATGGACAAGTACAAGAACTCCACTGAGCAGGAGAAGCGCCGGCTGGATGAGTACGACTGGTGGACATGGCTGGGCAAGATCGGGGTGACCGACAACGATCGACGCATCCGCGAGATCATGGACTCGACGGACTACGGAGAATCGATTCGCCAGGTCTCGGCCTATGTCGCGGCCGATGAATATGTCGATACCGACTACATCAATCCGAACAGCACCGATGAGATGGACTTCCACGTTCGCGGTGGCAACAGCGTGCTCATCGATGCTCTTGTTGCGCGGCTCGCTCCCGGCGCGTTACATCTCAACTCGCCGGTCAAGTCGATTACGCAGCGCGACGGACGCGTGACCGTCACCACACCGAACGAATCGTTCACGGCTGACTACAGCGTCTTCGCCGCACCCGCGTCCGTGCTGAACTCGATCCAGTTCGATCCGCCGCTTTCGCCGGCGAAAGCGCTCGCTGCCGATGAGCTGGAGTATGGCCGCATTATCAAATCACAGATGTTGTTTGATCGCCGATTCTGGCCTGCAGAAGACTTCTCATTGATGAGTGATGAAACCTCTCACCAATACTTCCACAGCACGCAGGGGCAACCTGGTCCGCGTGGCATTCTTTGCTCCTATTCTGTTGGAGACAAAGCCGACGTGCTTGCATCGCAGACCAAGGCGGATCGCCAGGCGCAGTTAATGAGCGACCTCAACGCCGTCTCGCCGGATGCCGCGGCCGCACTCGTCGACACCTTCGACCAGCCCTGGCAGGATGACCCCTGGGTGCACGGTGCGTATGCCATGTACCGCCCTGGCCAGTGGTTCCGCGTACGGCCCCTGCTCGAATCACCGCACGGCAAGGTGCTTTTTGCAGGAGAACATCTGGGCGATTGGCAGGGCTTTATGGAAGGTGCGGTGAGCACCGGAGAAATTGCGGCTCATCACCTGCTGCACTGAATCTTTAGGGGAAGACGATTCGAATGGGATTCACCGACAAAGAACTCGGCATGGATCGAATGATTTCTCGCCGCGACTTCATGAACGGCGCGGCGATGGCGATTGGCGGCGCAGCCATCGCCGGACGAACAAATCTCTTCGGGCAGAGCGCTAGTGCTCAGACAGCCGAAGCGCAAAACAAACCGGGCTATGATCCGCCCGCGCTTCATGGCATGCGCGGCAGTCACGATGGATCGTACGAGGTTGCGCATAGCCTGCGCGATGGCAGCTTCTGGAGAAACGCCGGCGAACCGATCGAAACAGGAGAAACCTACGACCTGGTCGTGGTTGGAGGCGGTATCAGTGGGCTTTCGTCGGCGCGCTTCTTCCGCGAGGCCGCGGGCAAACAAACGCGCGTGCTCATTATCGAAAACCACGATGACTTTGGCGGCCACGCCAAGCGCAATGAGTTCAATGTCGACGGAACATTTCTGCTCGGCTATGGCGGCACATACTCGATCGAGAGCCCGGCTCCCTATAGCCCAGTCGCCAAACGCGTGATTCAGGAGTTGGGAATTGAGGTCTCTTCATATGCATCGGATAACAATGACGCGCTGTACCGCTCGCTCGGACTGAAGCAGAAGATATTCTTCGACCGCGAGACCTTCGGCACCGACCGCCTCGTTACCAGCCCTTACTCGCGCTGGGGTTCCGCGACCGCCGATCCTGACGGAAAGAACTGGCAGGATTTCGCCGCACAGGCACCGCTGTCGGCAAAAGCGATAGCAGATGTGAAGCGCATCTACACGCTGGACGAGGATCTTTATCCCGGTCTGAGCTCTGACGAGAAGAAGGCGAAGCTTGCGCGTATCAGCTACGCTGACTATCTCGCGAACATCGTCAAGGTCGACCCGCAAGTTGTCGCTTTGCTGCAGGCGCATCCTCAGCCGCTCTATGGACTCGGCATCGACGCAGTATCCGCGCAGGATGCATGGGGGCTTGGCTTGCCTGGTTTCAATGGACTTAAGCTATCACCCGGACCCGGGCCAGGCATGGGGCGCGATGCCATCCGCAACGATGAAGCCGAGGCGTACTTCTTCCACTTTCCCGACGGGAACTCATCGATTGCGCGTCTGCTCGTGCGCTCGTTAGTTCCGAGCGCCGTACCGGGCCGCTCTGCTTCCGATATTGTCACCACCCAGATCCGGTACGATCAGCTCGATCAGCCTGGCAATCTCACGCGCATTCGCCTCAACAGCACGGTAGTGCGAGTGCGGCATCTGGGCGAAACGGCCACCGCGAAGGAAGTCGAAATCTCCTATGTGCAGGATGGTCGGCTCTACTCAGTGAAAACTGCGCACTGCGTCCTAGCCTGCTGGCATGCGGTCATCCCTTATCTCACCAACGAGCTGCCGCCTGAACAAAAGCAGGCGCTCCGTTCCGCGGAGAAGGTTCCAATCGTTTACACCAATGTTGCGATCAGGAACTGGCAGAGCTTTCAGAGGGTGCAAGCGTCCAGTATTTATTCACCGGGTTGCTACTTCAGCGAAGCCAGCCTCGATCACCGTGTGAGCATTGGTAGATATCAATGCACGATCAAGCCCTCAGAGCCGATCGTGCTCACGATGCATCGTTATCCCTGCTCGCCAGGTCTGCCAAGCCGCGAGCAACATCGTGCGGGGCGGCAAGATCTCTACGAAACTCCGTTCGAAACGTTCGAGCGCAACATCCGCGAACAACTGGCTCGAAGCGTTGGCGCGGGCGGCTTCGATCCCGCGCCTGACATCGGTGCAATTACTGTCAATCGCTGGCCGCACGGCTATGCTTATCAGTACAACTCACTTTGGGACCCGTTCTGGCTTGAAGGTGGCCCTCTCCCGTGCGTGACTGCGCGACAGCCTTACGGCCGAGTTGCCATTGCCAATGCAGACGCAGACGCCTACGCCTATACGGACTGCGCCATCAATCAGGCATATCGGGCGGTGAAGGAGCTGAAGGTTGGCAAAGTAACGGAAGCCTAATCTCTTCAGCCTTTCCAAAACGTGATTACCAGTCCGCCGATGACGATCAACAATCCTCCCAAAAGAATCGGCGGCTTAGGTGACTGGTTGAATCGAACCTTGGCCAGAATTTGAGCCATGAGGAAAAACAGAACGACATACACGCCGAGAAGCCTGCCAAAGTCCCAGCGAGGCAAGTTGACAACCAGACCGTAAAGCGCCAGCACACTTACGCCGCCCGCGAAAGACAGGATCCGAGCCGCACCCGAGGCCCGATAGAGCCCGGTCTGGAAGAGTGAATCTCCGAAGGCCTCAAAAAAGGCTGCCGTTGCCAAGACAAGAAACGCGCCACTTCGATGGGCAACCAGTTGATCCAGAATCTTCATGCCAGCCCCTTGAATGTATTCAATTTTGCCAGATGATTCCCCGAGAGCCTTTACGGTTTACTTACGCCTTCCTTAACCCGCACTTATTCCTGCCTTCATAAACTGAAGAGTTTGCCGAAGCACGCCCGTAGCACGGTGCTCGATGAATCACGTAAGTTCGGCAACTTCAGGAGACGACCCCCTTATGTATCAACCCAGTTCGCGCTTCATGAAATACAAACGCAGGGCCAATTGGCCCCTAATCACGTTGCTTGCTTCTTGCGGATTTCTCTCGCACTGTTTGGGACAGGTAAACACACCGACAGCTGCTCACGAGCCCAACACCCCTTCATCATTGCCAACTGTCTGGGGAGCTGCCGACCTTTCGGACAAAGGACTTTCGGCCGACCCCAGTGCAGGCTCCGCAGGCGATCCCCAAAAGTCAGCGAGCGGTCAAAACACCTCAGCCGGCATTCCCTTAAGCGGAAATTTCTTCCAGAGACTCGGCCAGTTTTATCTGCAAGACTGGAATGGGACCAACGTCACAACGCCCCTGCCGCTGAAGCGCGGCCTTCCGGCTCCGATAGATTCGCCTCCGTTTCCCTTCTCTGACTGGGGCTATGGAGGATCCCCCGATATTGGCGCTCCCGATGGAAACACCTATCCTTTGATGAACGCGCTTAATCTCGAAGGTAGTCGTACGAAGGTGTACGGGTGGGTTGCACCCAGCTTCAACTTCAGCACCTCAGGCTCGAACAACTTCCCGGTTTCCTATGACATTTTCCCTAACAAGATCGAGCTGAATCAGGCGGTCGTGTATATCGAACGACTGCCCAACACCGTGCAAAACACTCATTTCGATTGGGGATTTCATCTTACCGGTTTCTATGGAATCGACTACCGCTTCACTACAGCGAAGGGTTATTTCAGCCAGCAACTACTCAAGTTCAACCGGCAATATGGCTTCGATCCTGTGCTTGAGTACCTGGACCTATACTTTCCCGTCAAAGACGGCCTTGATATCCGGATCGGTCGGTTCCTCTCGGTACCGGGCATCGAAGCGCAGCTGGCTCCGAACAATTACAACATGACGCACTCGCTGCTCTACACGATCGATCCATTTACAGATACTGGGATGTACAGCACCCTCAAATTAAATAAGCAGTGGATCATCCAGGCAGGGATATCAGGCGGTCACGACGTGGCGTTGTGGACCCCGGACGCGAAACCCTCGTTCATCGGCTGCCTGAACTACTCCACAAAAAGCAATAACGACAACTTCTACGGCTGCGCCAACGGTATCAACGACGGAAAGTATGCCTATAACAACCTGCAAGACTATGACTTCACCTGGTACCACAAGTTCAACAGCAAATGGCACATGGCGACTGAGACCTGGTACATGTATGAGCGCGACGTGCCCAATGTTGCAGGGAATGTTGCAAATCCCATAACCCCGGAAACCGGGGCCAACGGCGCCTTTTGCGCGGCTGGTGACCTTCGATGCACCGCTCCTGAGTACGCGATTGTCAATTACGTGAACCGCGAGGTTAATTCGAAGCTGATGTTCGGATTCCGGTCTGACTTTCTGGACGACAAGAAGGGGCAGCGCACCGGCACCCCGGGGAAATATACAGAAAATACTCTTTACGCAACCAAATACATTGGTAACACAGTCATGTTTCGCCCCGAACTCCGCTTTGACCATTCATGGGATGCGCGGGGATATAACGACGGCAAGTCTCGGAATCAGCTTTTCTTCGGTATGGACTTGATATACAAATTTTGAGCGGATGACTGGGGCCATTCTCGTCAAGCTCCAGACAGCGATCTTTTACCTGCAACCTTCGCCAGCTATCTCACAGATAGCTGGCACTTTTGTTTGCTACGGTGCTCCTGCGGTTAGTCTGAACTAGTGTCGCCACTTCACCTTACAGGTACGTTTATGCGGATGGGTCTTGCCATGCTGTGTCTGTTTCTTTGCCTGGCCGCCATTGCACGCGGCGCTGCTGCATCTCCTCCGTCGCCAATTCCCATCAAGGTCGTCATCATTGCGATGTACGAAGCCGGCGAAGACACTGGCGACACGCCCGGTGAGTATCAGTACTGGGTGGAGCGAACGCATCTCGACCGCGTGCTTCCCTTCGATGCAGGCTTCCACCATCTGCGGATGAACGACCAGGGTGTGCTGGCTGTGCTCACCGGCGTGGGCACGGCGAAGGCCGCGGCGACGATCATGGCGCTCGGCCTCGACCCACGCTTCGATCTCACGCATGCTTACTGGCTCGTCGCGGGAATCGCGGGAGGCGACCCGGCTGATGTCTCGCTCGGCTCGGCCGTGTGGGTGCACTGGGTTGTCGATGGAGACATCGGTTACGAGATTGATGCACGCGAGATACCTTCAGGCTGGCCGACGGGTTATGTTCCCCTGCGCAAGTCCACGCCCTATGAGCAGCCTGTCACTCCTCCGGACGGACAGGTCTACGAGCTAAACCCATCGCTTGAGGACTGGGCTTACACGCTTACGAAGCATGTCCCGTTGACTGACACCGAAACAATGCGCGCGAAGCGCTCTCATTTTGAGCAGGCGGCTGCATTGCGCCCCCCGTTTGTGACGGAAGGCGACGATCTTTCCGCGTCAACCTTTTGGCATGGCAAAAAAATGGACGAGTGGGCGAATGCTTGGGTTCGTTATTACACAGGTGACCAGGGCAACTTTGTCGTCTCGGGGATGGAGGATACTGGCACGCTCCAGTCGCTGACCTTTCTCGCCCAAGCCGGCAAGGTCGATCTGAAGCGCGTCCTCGTGTTACGTACGGTGAGCAACTACGATCAGCCTCCGCGTGGCCTCACGGCTGCCGAGAGCCTGACGGAGCAAAAAGTCGGAAGGTACGGAGCCTACCTGCCTGCGCTAGAGGCGGCATATTCAGTAGGCCGTCCGGTCGTCGACGCCATCGTGAATCACTGGGACCAGTATCGCGATCATCTGCCGTCCGAGAAATGACGCGGAGCTCTAAACGGCCACTCAACCCGGCGAAAAGCGCGCAGCAGATACAGGCCACTCCCTGTAAGCGCCACAACCGCGGCGTAGATCATTTCCCGGGAGGCGTCCGGACGAGAGAAAAGGATGAACAGAAAGCCTCCCAGGGCCAGCAGCGGCGGCAATGGATAGAGCCACATGCGGAAGGGTCTGGACATCTCGGGCCGGCGCACGCGCAGCACTATCACACCTATTTGCTGCAGCACGTACTGAAGCAGAATGCGGATCGCCACCAACGCTGCAATCACCTGCGACAGATTGAAGAAGCAGAATAGTGTCGCGACCGCGCCCAGCGCCAGCAACGACACGTTCGGAAACCGGTGCTTTGGGTGCAGGCGCGCAAACGCGCGGAAATAATTCCCGTCGGCTGCGGCCGCGTAGGGTGCTCGTGAGTAGGCGAGAAGCAATGAAAACACCGAGGCAAAGGCCGTCCACATCACCAACAGCGCCAGTACCCTGGCCATCGCGCCGCCAAAGGTGCGTTCCATGAGAACTGCAACCACTGCAAATTTTGCTGTGGTAGCACGCGTCATCTCTGCCATCGGAATTACTCCCGCCACACTCACGTTCATGCTCAGGTACAGGATCGCCACAACTACGATCGACCACAACACAGCGCGCGGGATGGTTCGACCTGGCTGCTTCACCTCCCCGCCGAGGAAGCAGACGGTGTAATAGCCCCAATAGTCGTAAGTGGCCAGAAGAGTGGCGGTGCCCAGGCCCTCGAAAAATCCGGCATTCAGCGAGAATGAGCCGTGCGGCGCCGCCAGGAGGGCGGGGTGGAAGTGGGACGCGCCAGCGGCGATCACCGCGCCAATAGTAAATAGCACGCCTGCGGTCATTACCCAAGCCATGCGCGCGATGGTTCCAACGTTGCGGTAGAGCAGCACGACGGCTGTCACGCATGTGGCTGCCGCAACAAGACTCACTATGCGGGTTCGGCCGTCCAATACCGGAGCGTTCAGCACCGGCCACAGATATGCGGCATATTGCGCGAGGCCAATGCAGCCCGAAGCAATGGATAACGGAGCAGTAAAGCCGAGCTGCCAGATATAGAGGAATGAGATCAGCCGTCCTGCGCCGTCGCGTCCATAGATTTCGCGCAGGAAGGCATAGGAACCACCGGCCTCGGGCATTGCGGCACCCAGTTCCGCCCACACCAGGCCGTCGCACATCGCGATCAGCGCACCGAGCACCCAACCCAGGATCGGTCCCCAACCGCCCAAAACCCCGCCCATAGCCGCCACCACAAGTGGAAGCGTGATGAACGGGCCCACGCCGATCATATTCATCATGTTCAGCGAGATGGCGCTGCTGAGTCCGACTTTGCGTTCGAGCGAGGGCGCGGGCTGGGCGGAGTCAGTCAATCGTGTGGGTGCGGGAATTCGATAAGATGGCTCGAAGACAAGACTATCTCAGGACGGCTCTTTCTCCGCTTGAAAGGCTTTTCGTGCGCGGATGATCTGGTCGTGATGCTCCTCTGCCCAGATCCACACTCCGCAGAAGGCCGCGCCGAGGCTGTGGCCCAGTTCGCTGAGTTCGTACTCAACTCGCGGCGGAATTACGGGATGGATTTTCCGTGTGACCAGGCCGTCGCGCTCCATCTGCCGAACAGTCTTGGTGAGCATCTTCTGGCTGATGCCTCCCACCAGTTCGCCGAGCCGCGTGAAGCGCACGACCCCATGTTCAGCCAGGACCTCAAGCACGAGCATGGTCCACTTGTCGGCGACCCGCTCGATGATCTCACGCACCAGCGCTTCAATCTTGGGATCGCTTTCGGGGGGTGGCGCCGACTTCGCGATCTTCGCCCGGACTTCGCGGACCCTGCTCTTCTCCTTCGCGAGCAGCTTCTTCACACTCTTACTCTCCGTGAGGTAAGTATAGAACAAAATGGTGCCTACTTCCCACAGGAGAGTGATGTGGATATGCTCATCCAAGAGGGGACACTGCATGAACATTTCGGGTAACACTATCCTCATCACTGGCGGCGGATCGGGCATCGGGCGCGGCCTTGCGGAAGCGCTGCAGGCGCTCGGAAATCACGTCGTTATCGCCGGCCGCCGGCGGCAGGTACTTGACGAGACCACGGCAGCGAATCCGGGAATGAAGACCGCGACACTCATCATAGAAGATGCGGCCAGCATCCGCGACTTCGCTGTACAGATAGAAAAGAACTATTCGTCGCTCAATATCGTGATTCAGAACGCGGGCATCATGCGCCCGGAAAACCTGAAATCGCAAAACATGGCCGACGCCGAAGCGATTATCACTACGAATCTGCTCGGGCCTATCCGGTTGACCTCGGCGTTGCTGCCGCTGCTCCAGAAACAGCCACACGCGACTGTGATGACGGTCTCTTCCGGACTGGCGTTTGTGCCACTCGCTCTGACGCCTTCGTATTCTGCGACCAAGGCGGCGATCCACTCCTACACTCAGTCGCTTCGCCACCAGCTCAGGGACACAAAAGTCGAGGTTCTCGAACTGATCCCGCCCTACGTCCAGACAGAGCTTATGGGCGAAGCTCAGGCCGCCGATCCTCGCGCGATGCCGCTGCAAGATTTCGTTGCCGAGACCATAGAAATTCTGAAAATACAGCCCACGCCGCCGGAGATCTGTGTAACGCGAGTTGATTTTCTTCGCACGCTGCCGAAAACGGCAATTATGACGATGTCTTCAACACGATCAACTCGATGCACTGACCAGAGCCGGTTCGCTTCGGTCAGCGGCGGACCGGACCTTCCCTGTCCACACCTCACGTCAGGCTGACTGTAAACTGACAATACATGCATGACGCCGCCCTGATTCGCCTGCGCCCTGCCGCCCTGCTTGCTCTAACCTGCCTGTTCGCCGCGCCTTTGTTCGCGCAGGTGACGCCGTGGCAAACCGCCGTCACTGCATCGTCCGACGCTCACGCGCTACCCGAAGACCGCGGCGCTGACGGTCTCGCGCAGACGCTCAAGAAGCTCCACACCTGGGCCAGCCTGATGATGATCGTCGCGCATCCTGATGACGAAGACGGCGGCATGCTCACGCTGGAGTCGCGCGGATTCGGGGCGCGCACAGCGATCCTCACGCTCACGCGCGGCGAGGGCGGGCAAAACGCAATGTCGAGCGAGGAGAACGACGCGCTTGGCCTTATCCGCACCAACGAACTGTTACTCGCCGACCAGTATTCGGGCACCGAACAGTTCTTCTCGCGCGTTGCCGACTACGGATTCTCGAAGACCATCGACGAAGCCCACGAGCAATGGGGACGCGATCGCGTGTTGTACGACGTTGTCAGGGCCGTGCGTATGTACCGCCCGATGGTCATCACTTCCGTCTTCACCGGCAACATCACCGACGGGCATGGACACCACCAGGTCTCGGGCGAAGCCGCCCAGGAGGTCTTCAAGCTGGCCGGGGATCCGATGGTCTTCCCGGACCAGCTTGCGCAAGGCCTGCGGCCGTGGTCGCCATTCAAGGTCTACGCGCGCATTCCTTTCTTCGCGGCGACCAGTCAAGGCGTCTACGACTACGCGACAAACAAGTGGTCTCCGGTCCGGTTCTATGACTACGTGACCGAACAGTGGACCAACACGGTTCCGTCGACCGACATCGAGATCGCCGAGGGCACCTTCGACCCCATCCTGGGCCGGTCGTACATTCAGATGTCCCGTGAGGGCTGGAGCCAGCAGAAGTCGCAGAACGGCGGCGGGAATATCCCTCTGCGAGGGGCATTCAATGTCGGCTATCACCGTTATGGCTCGCACGTTCCGATCAAGGAGCCGGAGACTGGCTTTTTCGACGGCATCGACACTTCCCTGCCCGGCATCGCCACGCTCTCGCACGGAGATACCGCATTTCTTACAGCCGCTCTCAAAGACATCGATCAACATGTCATGACGGCGACCTTCGGATATTTGCCGTCGAATCCCGAAAAGATTGCACCCGAATTGGCGATTGGATACAGCAAGACCAAAGACCTGATCGACGCCGTCAATGCCAGCGCCCTGAGCGCGAACGACAAGGCGAACGTCGTCCATGAGCTGCAGATCAAGCTTGCCCAGTTCAACACGGCGCTGGCCGAGTCCCTGGGACTCCATGTCAGCGCGCTCGTCATCCCGCGCACGGCGGATCGGCCGGCATCTTTGCCCATCTTTGCCGAAGAGACGCCAACCACGGTTTCTCCGGGCGCCGAGTTCGATGTGCGTCTGCATGTCACCAGCGCATTACCCTGGACGGCGGGCGGGCAGCTGCGGCTCACGCGGACGTGGCTGGAATCATCGGGGCTCGAGTCTTCGGGCGAAAAGCAGTGGAAGACCACGCGGCTCGGCACACCAGGAATGGACGTCACGTCGAGTAGTGCGGGCGATGCTATCTATCGCGTCGATGTGCCTCATGATGCGGCTTACACGCGACCCTATTTCACGCGGCCAACTCCCGAGCAGCCTTATTACGACATATCCGACCCGAAGCTGCTTAATCGGCCACTCGCGCCGTATCCGCTGGCCGGATGGGCGGAGTTCAACTACAAGGGCGTTCCCATACGCCTCGGACAAGTGGTGCAGACTGTGCATCGCGAACATGGATACGGCGATCTCTACCAGCCGTTGGCGGTTGTGCCGCAGATCTCGGTGAACCTGCCCTCGGCCGCCGGCATCGTGCCGCTCGGCTCCACGGCCTTTCCGCTGACGGTTTCCGTAAAGAACAGCCAGCAGGAGGCCAGTGACGGCACACTGCATCTTGATCTGCCTGCCGGCTGGACGTCGGACCCACCCGCGTTTCAGTTCCACCTGCGCGCCAATGAAGCTGTCCCCGTTTCATTCAAGATTCATCCCACGTCTCTCGCCACACAGAACTACACACTCAAAGCGTCGGCGCAGAGCGGCAACGAAGTTTTCAGTGAAGGCTTTCAAACGGTAGGTTATCCTGGCTTGCGCCCCTACTACTACTACCAGCCGGCCACCTATCGGGCGCGTGGAATCGATGTGAAGGTAGCTCCCGGCCTGAACGTCGGATACGTGATGGGCACCGGGGATGAAGTGCCGCAGGCACTCGAGCAGTTGGGCATCCACCCGCACCTGCTCAGCGCGGGCGAGATTGCCTCGGCAGACCTGAGCCGCTACAACGTTATTCTCGTCGGCATCCGCGCGTATTCGAACCGGCCCGAGCTGGCTGCTAACAGCCAGCGACTGCTTGATTATGTGAAGGCGGGCGGAAATCTGATCGTGCAGTACCAGAGCGGAGGCTTTCGCGGGTACGGGCCCTATCCCTACTCACTCGGGCACGCGGAGAGAGTTGTAGACGAAAGCGACCCGGTGGTGCTCACCGAAAGTCCGCTGTTTCAGTCGCCGAACAGCATCACTTCCGCCGACTTTGACGGCTGGGTCGAGGAGCGCGGTCATTCCTTCCTTGAATCCTGGGATAGCCGTTACTCCGCTCCAACCGAGACACACGACCCAGGACAGGAGCCACAGCACGGCGGCCTTATCGTAGCTCCCTACGGCAAAGGAACCTACATGTATGTCGCCTACGCACTTTATCGGCAGTTTCCCGAGGCGGTGCCTGGAGCTTACAGGATTCTGGCCAATCTGATCAGCGCGGGGAAAACGCCAGGTCAGGGTTTGGGCAACCGATAGCTCCGTCTCTATCGCTGGACAACCATCACTTATTCCGCTCGATTCGCTTTTCCAGCAACACAGTCACCATTTCGCCAGGCCGCTTCCCGATCGCTTGCTGGATTTCGGTCTTGACGGGGAGTTTATGCGTGCCGTCACCCAAAGCCATAAATGCACTTTGAAACGGATGGCCATCAATTCTTCCGCAGACCTTGACCAACCCGCGGGTCCCAAAGAATTCAACGGAGTCGGGCCAAATTACGTAAGTCCAGCCGCCTTTCTTCGGACTCTTTTGCAGCTTCGGGGTGAAGGTCTTATTCAACATAAGAAGCGTCCCTTTTGCGATCGTAAAAATCTACCCTCGAACGATTCGGCCACCGCAGGCCGCGTCGATAACTTGGCTAGGTGTTTGACTCTTCGATAATTGCGGGCAGTTTTTCACAGGCCGTCGCGTACAGTTTTCCCCGGTTATTCATTGAAAATTCGCGGGATTTTTACAAAGCCCTGCGAGCATCAAGCTCGGGTAACGTGTATCGCGGTTCCCAAACCTTCGTCGCATCCCCAAAGCGTGAGAAGCATACGTGGCGGGATTTCCGTGCATGTGTGAGTGGGTCCCGCAATTCCTTGACGTGGCTGCGTTTGCAGTCTTCGGTCAAGCAACAGTAATTCATAACATGAGAGGCCTAATGAATACCAACTTGAAGGCGCTGGCGAGTCTTGTACTTGCATCGGCTGTGGTGGCTAGCTATGCGCAGACCTCGACCGGCAGCGCGAGCACGACCAAGAAAAGGACCGCGACCCATAAGGCTGCCGCGAAGCCGTCGGTTCAGTCCGAGATCGACGAGCTTCGCAACGACTTGAATTCGCAGCGCGGGCAGATTTCGACCCTCCAGCAGCAGCTCGCCGATCGCGATGCCCAGCTCCGGCAGGCTCAGCAGGCGGCGCAGGCTGCCCAGGCTGCTGCGCAGCAGGCTCAGCAGGCGGCTCAGGCAAATCAGGCAGCCCTTACTGAAAATCAGCAGTCTGTTAGTAGCCTGCAGGGCGCAGTCACCGATCTGAAGACAAACAATCAATCGATCGTGACCACCATCCAGGACAATCAGGCGCAGGTCAAGAAAGCGATTGACAGTCCCGACGCGATTCACTTCAAGGGGATCACTCTCTCTCCGACTGGCAGCTTCGTGGCGGCTGAAACAGTGTGGCGCAGCGGCGCTACCGGCGGGGACATCAACACGCAATTCAATGGTATTCCGCTCAATCACTCCGATGCAGCCCAGTTGTCCGAGTTCTACGGCTCGGGCCGTCAGTCCCGAATCGCCCTCAAAGCCACCGGCAAGGTCGACAACATGACGCTGACCGGCTATTACGAAGCCGACTGGCTAAGCGCCGGAAGTACATCGAACGACAATCAGTCCAACAGCTACACACTGCGGCAACGTCAGATCTGGGCTCAGGCGGCTCTGAACAGCGGTTGGAAGTTCACAGGCGGCCAGATGTGGTCCCTCGCTACTGAGACAGGACACGGCCTTGACCCTGGCACTGAGGTTCTTCCGTCCACGATTGACTCACAATACGCAGCGGGTTTTGTGTGGGAACGGCAATATGCCTTCCGCGTCACCAAGAACTTTTTCAATAATCAGGTCTTCCTTGGCGCTTCGGCGGAAAACCCCGAAACGCTGAATCCGGCTGGCAGCAGTCTGCCGCTCAACGAAGTGATCGGTTCGGCCGGAAACGCCGGCGGTCTTTATAACCCCGGCAACAATTATTCGTTTAATTTGGCTCCAGACATTATCGCCAAGGCGGCATTCGAACCCAAGTTTGGCGGCCACTATGAAGTCTTTGGCATCGCCCGCTTCTTCCGTGACCGTGTTTACCCGAATGCGTCAGCTGCCCCGCCGTCTGGTTCGACTTCGCTTACCGGCACTTCGGCCGGCGCGTATAACGACAGCACGGTAGGCGGCGGCATCGGTGCCAGCGGCCGTTATGCCTTCCTACAGAAGAAGCTGACGGTTGGCCTTAAAGGGTTGTACGGAGACGGCACTGGGCGTTACGGCTCCTCAACAATTGCCGATATCACACTGCGCCCAACAGGCCAGATTGCACCGCTGCACAATTTCGACGCGATCGGCACGGTGGAGGTCAACCCGACGCCACGGCTCCAACTCTACTTCAACTACGGTGGCGATTACGTCTTCCGCAATTACTTTGGCAAGGTCGGCTACGGGTCGCCGCTTATCAACATGAGCGGCTGCCGTGTCGAACCGCTGCCCGGTGGAGCGGCAAACGCGAACGGCGGAACCGGCTTTTCGCCATCCACTCCCTCCAATTGCGGAAACCAGACCAAGGACGTCCAGGAGTTTGTGGCCGGTTACTGGTACGACATTTACCGCGGAGAGCATGGACGTCTGCGCCAGGGCATCCAGTACAGCTATTTTCTGCGTACTCTCTGGTCGGGTGCGGGCGGTACCGCGAACCCGAGCGGCAGCGCCTACGGCAGCGACAACATGTTCTGGACCTCCTTCCGCTACTATCTCCCGTAGTTAGGCGCAGGACCTAAACGCAAAATTAAAGGGCATCCGAAATGGATGCCCTTTAATTTTGCGTTGCGGCCCACCAGCTATTTCTTGCTTTCGGTCTTACTGTAGGCCGCCAGAAATGCATCCGCCGTGTATATCTCAAGATTCTCAGGGGATTTTCTGCCAAGCTTCTTATTGAGGAAGAACCGCCCGTAGATGACCGGTCCAAGCAGTAGCGCAAGACCGACCTCGGGATCAATGCCCGGCTTCAGATCGCCCTGCTTCTCTCCCCGCTTGATCAGGTTAGTTAACGCCACCCGTGCCGGCTCGATCGCACGGTTGCGCCAGGCCACGCCAAAAACCTGGTTTCGCGAGGCATACGCAATCAGGTGCGGCATGATTCTCTCCCGCAGCGGCTTGCATTCGGGCGCCCGCTCGTGGCGGAGCTGTGCAATCAGGTCGGCGCGAAAATCTCCTGAATCGAAGACCGTCGGCTCCTCATCGAGTCCGAACAGATGGGCCATGACTTCGAGAGCGAGGCTGTCCTTGTCTGGCCAATGATTGTAAATGGTCGCCTTGCTCACACCAGAGGCGTCGGCTATGGCATCCATGCTGGTGGCGTCAATGCCGGAGTCGGAGAAAAGTTCCGCCGCCGCTTCCAGCACCTTGCTATGCGCCTCTGCGCTTCTCGGTCTTACCATCGGTTCAGCTTCAATTCGCTAGACTTCAATTTCTACACCTCAATCCTCGAGAACAGGTACGCGCCCAGGCTTAGAAAACCCAATGCGATCAGCCCAAGCAGGGACGCGTTGAATGCCGCGCTGAAGTGCCACTGGTTGATCAGCGCGCCGCGCAGCCCATCCACTCCGTACGTCAGCGGATCGAGTCTGGTGATCACCTTCATCACCACCCCAAGATTGGCCAGCGGATACAAAGCGCCCGATAGGAAGAACAGCGGCATGACGAGAAAATTCATGACCAGTTGAAAGCCCTGCATGTCCTTGATCGTCGAACCAATCGCCGTTCCCAGAGCGGCGAAGACCACAGCAATCAAGATCACGAAGAGAAATGCAACGGGAACCGCCATCCAGCTGTGCGGCCGGAACCCCGCGATGAGGCAGATCACGAGGATCAGCGTACCCTGCAGCACCGCGACGGTCGCTCCGCCCAGCGTGCGCCCGATCATGATCTGGATGCGCGAAACCGGCGCGACTAGTGTTTCTTTGAGGAAGCCGAACTGGCGATCCCACAGCATAGCAATGCCCGAAAAGACAGAGCTGAAGAGCACCGTCATGCCGATCACGCCGGGCGCCATGAACTGCAGGTAGCTCCCTAACCCTGCCTTCTGAAACACCGGACCAAGCCCGAAGCCCAGCACCAGCAGATACAGGCATGGCTGCCCCAGTGACACTACAATCTGCACGCGGGACCGGACATACCGCTTCAGCTCACGCAACCACAAAATGTATATCGCGCCCATTTAGAGCAGTCCTCCCTGTTCGTTGGCACTTCAAGGTTAGTGCTGTGTCGCCTTTCTTGAGGAAAGGCCACTTAAGAGCCGAGCCCTCCCCATACATCCGGAAGGACTGCTCTAGCGCCTCCACATCTGCGCTACCTGTCGTAGGGCAGCCTTCGAATCTGCGCCTTCGTCTCGCAGCGACGATCCGGTCAGAGCGAGAAAAGCTCCCTCCAGCGACTCCGTGTTCGTCTGGTCCTTCAGTTCCGCCGAAGTTCCCTGCGCCACAATCTTCCCGTGGTCCATGATCGCGATGCGATGTGCGACCTTGTCGGCCTCGTCCATGTAGTGCGTGGTGAGAAAGACGGTAGTGTTCTCTGTCTCGTTCAGGTGCTTCACGTGCGTCCAGAGCTGGTTGCGGCTCTGCGGATCCAGCCCCAGCGTCGGCTCGTCGAGAAAGAGGATCCGTGGCGTATGCAGCAACCCGCGCGCAATCTCCAGCCGACGCTTCATGCCGCCGGAGAAAGTCTTCACATAGCTGTCCTTCCTGTCCCACAACTCGAAGAGCTTCAGCAGCCGCTCGGTGCGCTCGGCGCGCAACTTGCGCGGCACGTGATAGAGCACGCCATGCAGGTCCATGTTTTCCCACGCCGTCTGTTCCTGATCGAGACTGGGATCTTGAAAGACGATCCCGAATCTCTGCCGGGCTTCCTTCTGCTTCACGGTTGGATCAAGGCCATCAAGCTCGATCTTTCCGCTCGATGGCCGCAACAGGGTGGTCAGCATCTTGATGGTGGTCGTCTTACCCGCCCCGTTGGGACCGAGAAATGCGAAGATTTCGCCCTGCGCTACGTCAAAGGAGATGTCCTTGACGGCGGTGAAATCTCCAAACGTCTTCACCAGATTCTGCACGCAAATCATTTTGTGCCTCGCCTCACTTCTCGGGCAATACTGAACGGTTTAGTTTAGTTTGTCAATGATCCTCCTCCTAAATGCTGGCTTTCTTCTTGAAATCAAGGTATCTATGGGGCTGATTTAGCCTTTATCGCGTCTTTAGGCTGGGAGGAGACGTCGACCAAAATGCCTGCATTTGTCTCCGGAGAGAAGCGAATATTTGCGATTCTGCTCGCTCCCGCTATCGCGCTCGCCCAGTCCGTTCCCGACAACTCGGCGCCCCCTGCGACGATTCAGATCACCTCGCGCATCGTCTACGTGGATGTCGTCGTTCGTGACGGCTATGGCCGCATTGTGCGCGGACTCACCGAAAAAGACTTTCGCGTCCTGGAGGACGGCAAACTCCAGAAAATCGAATTCTTCCGGGATCACACGCATAACTCGCTGCCCGCTCCAGGACAAGCGACCAACAAAGACGGCTCTCTAAGTTTCAGTAATGTCGAGCCCGGAGGCGACCAGAGCACTTCGGTCAACATTATCCTGTTCGATTTTTTCAACACGGCGCCGCAGGACCAGCTCTATGCGCGCAAGCAGATGATCCGCTTTCTTGAGAATCTGCCTCCGGGACGGCAGACGGCGCTTTTTGTTCTCGGCACGCGCCTCAGGATGCTGCAAAGCTTTACGGGAAGCACCGATCGGCTCCTCGCCGCCGCAAAGGCGATGAAGCTGGAGACTTCGACGGTTGAGACCGTAGGCGGGCAGCAGCAAAACATAGATATGGCTGATAGGTTTGCAGCCGCGATTGGCAGAAGCGCGTCCGGCATAAATCCCGTAACCCTCGGAAACAACTGGCAGACAGGCGAGAATGTCCAGCGCGCGACGGACGTCACAAAAACCGCACTCGATCAAATCTCGGCTGCGGTGAGCGGTTACCCGGGACGGAAGAACCTGTATTGGCTGGCTGACACCTTTCCGCTCTACGGCGGCCCCACCCTCGAGATCAACGAACTGTCACAGGCTGCCTTAAGCAACACGATGAGCACGGCGGATGAGGCAGACGCGCATCGCGCCGTCGCTACCGCGCAGATCGCTATCTATCCGATAAGCCTGGCCGGGCTGGAGGTGGAGGGTATTGGGCCAGAATCAAACCTGGACCCGGGGAACGGCAAGGAATATGCGAGGCAGTTCAATAACCGCAATGCCATGAACGAGATGTTGAATAACATGGCGGACGCCACCGGCGGGCGCGCTTATTACGGCACGAACGATTTTGCCGGCGCGCTGACTCATGGTTTCGAGGATGGATCGAGCTACTATACGCTCGCCTATAGCCCGGAAAATCATAACTGGAACGGTCACTTCCGCAAGATTGCGGTTAAGCTGGATCAGCACGACTCCCTCTCCTACCGCCGAGGATACTACGGCGTTCCTGACCAACCCGCGAGCCAGATCAACCCGGCCGGCGTCCTGAACGCAGCTCTCCAGCCGGACACGCCCGAATCCACCATGCTGCTGCTCAGATCGAAGGTGCAACTCCCGGATGCGCAGCATGCCGCGGTGCGCGTCGATTCGATAATAGATCCCGGCAATGTCACCTTCTCGACGGATGCCAAAGGACGCCGGCACGCGCACCTGCTGGTCACGCTGGTCGCCATCCCCACCGAAGGGTCCTACATCGAAGGCAAGAAGGAGGCTGGATCTCCGCTGCCTCAAACCGCCGGCGCTTACATCGTTGACCTCGACCCGGAGGCATTCCGGAAGCTTTTCACTTCAGGCATGCCGATGCATCAGGAACTGACACTCGCGCCCGGTCGCTACCGCCTCCGCCTCGGCGTCACCGATCTCACCACCCACCGCGTTGGCACGCTCGACATGCCGATCGAGGTCGCTGCGACTACTGCCGCAAAGAGATGATCACACCAGTCGTCATCGCTTTAACGAAAGCTCTCGGGCACGGCTACCGGAATATATTCGGGACGGAATCTCAGATCTGCCGCGGGATATCTTTTGTGCGCCTCGTTGGTCAACTCGACCCTCAGTGTGTGCCTCTTGCCATCGAGCTTCGTGGGTTTGAATCCGATGGTGTAGCGAAAATGTAACTGCGTGAGGATGTAATCGAGCGCATTTGAAAACAGGGCTGGATCGGCTGAAGAGTAAACTCACCGCCAGTTTCACGGCTGTAGTAGTGAGCCAGGTAGAAGATTTGTCCGGCACGAGACGACAGATAGGAATCGAAAGACACCCCAATATTGTTTATCCCAAATACCAGGCCGGAGGTCTCCAGCAGGTCTCGCAGTATTGCGTTGGCTTCCTCCACGTAGGTCGCGCAGTGGTCGCCATAGAGGAAGAGAAAAATTGGCAGCCGATCCGGCGTCATCTCATGCGTGCTTTTCAGAACCAGCCGGATCATTTTCTGCATGGCCAGCTCTCCTGCGCGGTTTTCTCCCTGGATTGCCTTCTGCCCAAGGACCTCTTCAACCTTGGCTAGAGCACCATCGGAATCGTGCCCCGGCTGCAAGTCGATGACCGCCTTTCCATCATCGCACCAGTGGGCGACGCCGACGGCATCGTCGGCACGCAGGTGATCCATTGCCGGCCTTAGCGTCCGGGTCTCACCGAGCATGAAGTCGGAATGCCACTTGGGCGGGAACGACTCCGGGCACTGCACGATCAGCCACAAGGCAATGGGACGCGTTGTATTTTGGACGCCGGCATCGAAGCTGCGGATCGGCATTTCGCGACCGTTGTCGAAGACACGAAAATCTTCGCGCCTCAGATCCGTCAGCAGGGCGCGGGTGTGCAGCGCCGTTTTTGCATTTTCCGCGATGACGTCCACAAGCACCAGGGAGCTGTCCACACGGAGCGTAATCGTCCCATCATTCCCCGACTGCGCAGGACTGACGCACCAGTTCGCGATCGCCATTCCTGCAGCCAGAACCGCACCGACCTTCCGTGAAGAACTCGCCATTGCCAGAGAACCCCGGCCGTAGTGACCATTTGCACAAAGCCTTAGTCTCAACCCGGACAGAAGACGGAGCAGTACATTTCCTGCCGTCTGCCGTCTCAGGTAGCATGCTGCGAGACGCGCTCCACCCATTGCCGCGTACAGAAGAGGCTCATGCTCAACGCGCTCCGTCCGCTGCTCGCCGCTCTGCTCTGCCCCGCGCTGGCCATCGCGCAATCCACGCCGTCCGCCTCAGACAACACCATTCGCATCACCAGCCGCATCGTGTATGTCGATGTCGTCGTCCATGATACGTCGGGCCATCTGGTTCGGGGACTCACGCAGAACGACTTCAAGGTCTCCGAAGACGGCAAGCCGCAGCAGATCGACTACTTCGTTGCCCATAGTTATGACATCGGGGCGCCGCGTCCAGACGCCGCGCCTGTTGCGAAGAATGTCTTCTCGAATGTGCCGGACCGTGGGCCAGTGGGATCGGTCAATATCATTCTCTTTGACCTCGTGAATACTGCTGCGGCGGACCAGCAATACGCGCGAAAGCAGATGCTCGATTTTCTGAAGGCGCTTCCTCCCGGACAGCAGGTGGCGCTTTTCGTTCTCTCCGATCAACTGCACATGTTTCAGAGCTTCACGGGCAGCTCCGATTTACTCGTCGCAGCAGCAAAGATGATCAATCCGAAGAATATGCGGCTCTATCAGTCGGACGCTGAACAGCAGCGCGACATCGATAACCTTGGCAGGATGCAGGATGCGCTCGGAGGGCGTGATCCCGGGCAGTCCATTCAGGCACTCGCCAATGAATTGACCTTCGTGAATGAGCAGAGCTCAGAGGTGCGGCAGCGCATTACCCTCATGGCTTTTGCCCAGATTTCGCACGCGGCCGCCGGCTATCCCGGCCGCAAAAACCTCTTTTGGCTTTCGGGAAGCTTCCCCTTCAGCCTCACCCAGCAGGCGCAATACAATATCACCGCCCCTCTGCAGTACAGCACGCTGAACCTGCCGGACATGCCCACTGCTGTTACCAACGCCGTCTCTGACACGGCAAAGGTGATTGCTGATGCGCAGATCGCTGTCTATCCCATCAGCGCGGTCGGCCTGGAAGTCGGCGGCGTCGGTGTCGAGGTGCAGGGCGGCTCGATGGCAGCGCTGAGCGGAAGCTCCGGCACCACCAGCAACGGATACGGCTCAGGCAACGTAAAGCACACCTTGGGAGATACCCAGGCTCAGCAGTTCACTAATCGCTCGGCATTGCGCGCAGCGATGAATGATATCGCCTTCGAGACCGGAGGCGAGGCGGTCTTCGGCTCGAGTGATTTGTCCGGCGCGCTCCGCCGCAGCATCGAAGACGGCTCCAACTATTACACCCTTGCTTACCGCCCACAAAATCACGACTGGGATGGCAAGTTTCGGAAGATCAAGGTGGAGATGCCGGGTAATAGCTATTCCATTAGTTATCGCCGAGGCTACTTCGCCAATCCCGACCAGATCACCAATGAGGATGCCGCGCAGGCACTCAATGCGGCGCTTCAGCCGGGCGCGCCAGAGTCCACTTTGCTGCTGATCAAAGCCAAAGTCGATCCGCCTGGCCAACAACAGCCGGAAACCTTCGTCGAGACTACCGTCGATGCCGGCGGCGTCGATTTCACCACGGACGCTAACGGCCATCGACATGGCAAGTTGCTCGTGCTGCTCGTCGCACTCAACGATTCACCGACGGGCGTCGCGGCCCAACCCGACAACCCGCCGCAGACCTCGGGCGTCATCCGGCTCGATCTGGATCCGGCAGCCTATGCCTCCATTCTCAAAGAAGGAATTCGCTTCCAACAAAAGCTTGCCCTCAAGCCCGGCCACTTCCGCATGCGACTGGGGTGAGTGACATGAACAATAGTCGCCTGGGCACACTGGACATGCCCATTGTGATTGCTGCGCCAGTGGCGAGCGGGCCTTAAGGCCTAGCTACTGGAAGAGGATCTGGGGCTAACGCAGAATTCCCGGAGCTCTGCCTTTTCCTAAGGTCGAGCATTCCGATATCGGTCTGTTTTTCTTCCAGCGACTAGAAAATTGCGACTTTCGAGCAAATAACAACATCTGTTGTTTATCTTAAATTGGCCGGTTATCTGCGCCGCTAGGAGATTCAATCTATGAAAAGCTCGAAAGCATCCCAATTTTTCGCCGCAGCGGTCGTTACCGTATCGGCCACCATTGTCAGCGCCCAGTCGACTTCCTGGAACATCGATGCCGCTCACTCACAGGCCGCTTTCACCGTTCGCCACATGGGCATTTCGAACGTCAATGGCCGCTTTGGCAACGTGGGCGGAACCATTTCGATTGATGAGAAAGATTTCACCAAGTCCAGCGTGAATGCCACCATCGACACGACGACCGTCGATACCGGGGTCGCGCAACGTGACGGACACCTCAAGAGCCCCGATTTCTTCGACTCCGCCAAATATCCGGCAATGACGTTCGTAAGCAAGTACATTGCGCGGACGAGCGATGGCTATGCGATCACCGGCGACCTCACGATCCACGGCGTGACCAAGTCCGTCGTCCTCAGGGTCGATGCACCGGAGAAAGAGCAACTCGGCCCGGACAACAAGCAGCATCGTGGATTCAACGCAACGACGACCATCCACCGGCAGGATTTCGGCCTGGTCTGGAACGGCACCCTTAGGTCCGGCGATGCCATGGTCGGCGATGATGCGAAGATCACGCTCGATATCGAAGCTGTGAAGGGGTAACTCCCCGAGCTCTACCTGCGACACTTTCTTCTCGCTCCTGTTGTCAAGGAGAAAGTGTCGCCTCCCGCGTCGTCGCACAAAACCCTCAGGCCGGCGAGTATCATCCACTCACATGGCCTTTACCCTAGATCAGCTTGACCACCTCATACTCACCGTAGCCAATATTGACGCCGCCATAGACTTCTACACTGAAGTGCTCGGCATGGACCCGGTCAGCCTGGATGGGCGAAAAGCGCTGACCTTCGGCACGCAGACCATCAAGCTTCACCAGCGCGGCCACGAGTTCAGGCCTCACGCTGCACATCCTACTCCTGGATCTGCCGACCTCTGTTTCATCACCAGCACTCCGCTCGATGAGGTCATCCGCTACGTCACCGAACTTCGCGTCCACATTGAGGCCGGTCCGGTCGAACGCAACGGAGCCATGGGCAAAATTCGGTCCATATATATCCGCGATCCTGACCGCAACCTGATCGAAGTTGCCAATTATCTCTGAAGCAGATCCGCGCGGGTAAAATCGGGCTATGCAAGAGAATGCCTCGCTCACCGTAACCGACCGCGCGCGTAAGATTCGCCTTTTCCTGATGGATGTCGACGGCACCCTCACCGACGGGGGGGTCTGCCTGATGTCGCTGCCCAATGGAGATATCGCCGAGATGAAGGTCTTCGACGCGCATGACGGCCAGGGTCTCACCCTCGCCCACACTATGGGCATCAAAACGGGATTCATCACCGGTCGTAAGTCCCCGGCCGTCGCCCGCCGCGCACAGGAACTTGGGGTCGAGTTCGTCTACCTGGGTCAGGCGAAGAAGATGAAGGCGTATGAGGAGTGCATGGCGAAGGCGGGAGTGACCGAGGACGAGGTCGCGTATCTTGGCGACGACCTGCCCGACATGCCTCTGGCCCGGCGCTCAGGACTGGCCGTTGCCGTTGCCAATGCGGCCTTCGAACTGAAAGCAGTCAGCCATTACATTACTCAGGCCCCCGGTGGAAAGGGCGCAGCCCGCGAAGTCATCGAGCTTATTCTTAAATCACAGGGCCGCTGGGAAGAGGCGGTTCCAAAGGCGCTGGCCTAACGGGTCGCAGCTTCGGCGACGCGGGTTTCTGTTTTTATTCTCGGAACTGGCCGGCAGGCAGCCGGCACGTTCGTCATCTGTTTTGCGAAGACGCGGAAGCTCACGGTTCCCGGTTGCAAGGTGGACCAGTAACTGTAGCGGGAAAGTAGCGGGCGGTTGAGCGTGAAGAGCTGGTTGTTGAGAATCTTTACGCCACACTCGAGATTATTCTTCGGCTGCAGAATCGTTCGTGCCGGGTCCTTGAGAGGCAACCCCTTGTCTTTGTCCCAATCGAAATCGCAGCTGTAGCAATCGGCGTCCATGTACGCGAGTTGGAGCAAGCCCTGGCTGCGCACCATGCGCTTAGTCACCGGATCCACCTTCGCGACCTCCGGCTCGGTGTGGCGCACTGTCGTCGTCGGCTTAAGCCCGGCTTCGGCTCCGGCCAGCGCCTGAAAGAAGTATGCCCAGAAAGCACGCTTGTCGGCCTCGCTCATCGCGGAAAACCGCGGGCAGTAGCCTCTTACATCCCTTGCCGCTTTTGGCCCCAGCATCTCCTCAGGAAGCGCCTGTTCGACGACAACATCCCATTGGGGATCCCAACCCGGTGCGCCTAGTTCTTCCTTCTTTTCGGCAATTGGTGTTGGGGGCGCCGGCTTGATCGCGGGAGCCGGCTTGGCCTCTGCCTGTACAGGCTGTACCGACTGCGCAGAATTGCCTTTACATCCGCCCAGTGCGATAACCAGGCAAAAGACAAGCATAGCCGTATTTGAATTTGTAACCGTCATCGTTCGTCAGGTGAGATGCGGATAGTGTGGACGCAGTAGAGTCCTGCCTCAATAAAAACTTGAGACAAATCCCCAATGCGAGTGTGCGGTTACTACCGCGGGAGAGCGGTCGACAACAACTTATTTCACAGTTGCCGATGCTGCGCCGGATGACTATGCCGCTGGATGGGTGCGGTTCCGTGAGGGATATCGACAATGGCGGGAGGGTTGGAGAGAGAGGGTCAACCGAGGCAATCGAAAGAATCTAACGGGCATCTGGCCGTGGCCGTCCCTTCGCAACGATGTTGTATCCTTGCCTCGCAGTCGCGCTAACGCTGGCGCTCACCTATGGCTGACCCGCATGTCGTCGACCGGACTCGCGCTCCCTGGCGCGATAAGTGGAATGAGGTAATCTTCGGTCACGAGACGCCTCTCGGCAAACTCTTCGACGTTGTCCTGCTCACGCTGATTCCCCTCAGCGTTCTTACCGTGCTGCTGGAGAGCGTCCGTTCGATAAGTCATGCCTATGGAATCTATCTCGAGATCGCTGAGTGGATCTTTACGGCGCTGTTCACGATGGAATATATTGCCCGGCTCATCGCCACCAGGGACATCAGGCGCTACGCCACGAGTTTCTTCGGCATCGTCGATCTGCTCGCCATAGCTCCAGTTTACTTGAGCCTACTTTTCGGAGTGGCGCACGCCTTTACCGTGGTCCGCTCCCTTCGCCTGCTCCGCGTTTTCCGCATTCTCAAGCTCACCGAATACATGGGCGAGGCGACTGTTCTGCGTATCGCTCTTCAGGAAAGCGCACGTAAGATCGTCGTCTTTCTCTTTGCGGTCCTCACTATCGTCATCATTGTCGGCGCGATGATGTATCAGATCGAGGGAGAGGCAAACGGCTTCACCAGCATTCCCACCGCCATGTATTGGGCCGTCGTCACAGTGACCACCGTGGGCTACGGAGACATCTCTCCCCAGACCACCCTGGGACGCATCCTGGCTTCTCTGCTGATGATCATTGGCTATGGAATTATTGCTGTGCCGACCGGGATCGTGACCTTCGAGTTTGCCCGGGCCTCTGCGGCTGGGCCTGCGCGACTCTGCTCTGCGTGCGGCCTGCAGCCCCACGACCGGGACGCGGCATTTTGCAAGCGCTGCGGTACTCGACTCTGAAACCGAATCCGAGACCGGGAGTAATCTCCCTGGGTTAGAATTCTCCCGTCTCTACATCCTCTCTCTTCACTCTTTCTATGATCGCTACTGAATCGCACAACGAGGCCCGGCTTTTCGTCGAAATCGGCGCCTCCGTCGTCGTGCTTTCCGTTCTGGCACGATTCGCAACTCGCTGGGGCTTCTCCGCGATCCCGCTCTACCTTTTAATCGGACTCGCCTTCGGTAACGGCGGCCTTCTTCCGCTTCAGTTAAGCCATACCTTCATCCAGACAGGCGCGGAAATCGGCGTGCTGCTTCTGCTCTTCATGCTTGGCCTGGAATGTAATGGAGACGAACTGATGGCGGACCTGCGCTCCGGGCTGCCCGCAGGCGTAGCGGATTTCCTGCTGAATTTTGCGCCCGGCCTGATCACCGGTCTCCTCTTGAAATGGTCGCCTGTAGCCGCAGTTCTTCTGGGTGGCATCACCTATATTTCTTCTTCGGGTATCGTGGCCAAGGTTCTTTCGGAGCTGAAACGCGTCAACAATCCCGAGACGCCGACTGTCCTCGCTGTACTTGTGCTCGAAGATCTCGCGATGGCCGTCTATCTGCCTCTCGTAGGAGTCTCGCTGGTCGGAGGCACGCCTCTCAGGATCGCAACCTCAGTCGGCATCGCGGTTACGGTTGTCATCCTCGTGCTGATTCTCGCGCTTCGCTATGGCAAATGGTTGAGCAAGCTCGTCTCCCATGAGTCAGAAGAAATCATGCTGCTGACAACCTTCGGACTCGTGCTTCTGGTTGCCGGCATTGCCGCCCGCTTTCAAGTTTCTGCAGAGATTGGTGCCTTCTTAGTCGGCATCGCGATCTCCGGCCCGATCGCCGAGCAGTCATATCGTCTTCTCTCACCCCTGCGCGATCTATTCGCCGCGATCTTTTTCTTTTTCTTCGGGCTCCAGATCGATCCCAAGACGCTGCCCCCGGCGCTGCCTCTTGCTATCGGACTCGGCCTTATTACGGCCTTGACCAAGATCCTCACAGGATATTGGGGCGCGAAACGCGCGGGGGTCGATCGAAGCGGAAGCATTCGCGCCGGTGCGGCGCTGGTTGCCCGAGGGGAGTTCTCGATCGTGATCGCCGGCCTCGGCGCCGGAATCGAGCCCGCACTGGGACCGCTCGCGGCAGCTTACGTGCTATTTCTGGCGATTCTGGGGCCAATGCTTGCACGTTTCGCCAAATAACGCGGGCCCGGGGAATCGCGCGATGGTCATTCTCTGTAGCGGCGTAGCAGGGCATCGATCTCGTCGTAGCCTGTCGGAAGCTCGATTCCCTGAACCGACGCTCCAGCCGCGAGCAGCGCAGCGGTCGATTCAGGCGAACGCCGGCGAGTCCAGTAAGAATCCACGCAAGCCTTGATGGCAAGCGAAAGTGCGTTCCGTCCCTTGCCGTCGAGAGCGTCTACGACCGCGCCGTGTGCGATCAGTTCCTTCACCGCCGCTGGCCAGGCGCGCCACGCCGCCACATGCAGCGCCGTGCTGTTCTTGGCAATGTCGAAGTAGGGATCGCCGTCCTTATAGGGCGCGTCCACTGCGACACCAAGATCAAGGAGGCAGTGAATCCCTTCCACGTTCGCATTCCCGGCAAATTCTGCCATCAGAGTTCCGCCGTCGGCGATTAATTCCGTTCGCAGTTGAGGTTCTTGCGTCGCCAGCTTCTGCACGGTAGCGTGATCGCCCAATGCGCACGCCGCGATGAGCGCATCGACGCCTGTGAGATCCCGCCCAAAGCCACGCTCCTCGAAGAGTTGCAACGCATCGGCGCGCCCCCGGTGTGCCGCCATCACGATGGCTGTCCTGCCGTCGCGCGTGTTCTTCAGTGTCGGATCCGCCCCGAAGTCGATCAATGGCCGAATCAGTTCCATACCGTTGTCGCGCCTGATCGAGTGTTGCAATGGACTGTATCCCCATACGAGGATGGCGTTGGGGTTGGCACCATACTCGAGGATCATCTCCAACCCCTTTTCATCGTGCCAGTCGGCCTTGCGCACCAGCATGGTCACCAGCGATGTAGGAGATAGCCTGCCGCTTTCGAGCACTATCTGCATCACGGTGTTGTCGTATCCCTCGGGGACGTGGTACGGAGTCTCCTCGTCGTTTGGGTCGGCTCCGCGTTCCAGCAGAAGCCGAGTTAGTTTTGCATGCCGAGCGATGCCCGCTGCGCCGTAGATCGCGCTTTCAAATGTGGGGCGGGGCGCAGGGTGGTCAATCATCTCCGTCCACCCGGTCTTCGCGCTAGCCCCCGCATCAAGCAGCGCCCCAGCTGTGCGCACAAAAGCATCCGAGCGCACTTTGTCGATACACAAGTAGCGCGAGAAGCAGAGATGCGTCAGTGCATCCCATCCGTGCGGACCGCCCTTCGTGGATGCACTCGTGGAATCTCGATCCAGAAAACCGCGCACCGCCGCCTCGTCGGCCAGGATTGACGCGGTGTGGATGTTGCTTCTTGCCACCTCGGGATATCGCGCCAGAATCATCTCCGCGTGCTCCATCGTCCCGGACGCGTGCCCCGAATGCCGTGGCACGCATGCCACTTTAATGAAGGCCGCGACGGGATCGGCCAGCGACTCCACCGACTCGATCATGAGGATCATCTCGATGTGCTTCGCAAACTTCGGCCAGCTCTCAAAGCCGTGTTCGCGGGCGAGGATCAGTTGGGCGTCGGTTAGGCTCACCTGCCTTTCGGCCGGATCGCTTTCTGCCAGGTTGTGCAAGCGAGGGTGATGTTTGCGGGCGCGCGCGAGGGCGTCCGGGTTGCCAAGCACACAATGTCGGGTAAGGTCTTTGGCTTGTTTTTTGTATTGTTCGAGGTTGGGACGGGCGGGTAATTCTCGGTCAAACATACGAAGCTCCTTTCGACGCTAGCCTGGGAGTCCGCATGAATCAGGCTGAAAGAAGATTCGTCAG
>Ga0206838_10026_pt1 | contig 50540 bp, 40 predicted proteins | sample Alteio_BWOrgCont_26_FD_152879 | JGI IMG/M metagenome (GOLD analysis project Ga0206838, IMG submission 152879) | Enriched cells from forest soil in Barre Woods Harvard Forest LTER site, Petersham, Massachusetts, United States -... | ecosystem: Environmental > Terrestrial > Soil > Temperate forest >...
TGAAGTTCTTGTTGGGGATGGCGGCGAGGACGGCGGCAGCTTCTTCTCCGGTGCCGGTGTTGCAGGCCATTTCGTTTTCGAGCAGCAGGATAACGCCGTGCTTCTCGCAGATCTCCGCAGCCTCGCCGAGTTTCTTGTTCATGGCGTCGCGATAGAGCTTGGGGTCGTCGAGACGCCAGAAGTCAAAGCAGCGGATGCGATCGGTGTTGAAGGCCTTCGTCAGCTCGATGCAGTGCTGGAGAAGTATGTCCTGCTGTTTGAAGTCGAAGTCGGCGTGGAACTGGTCGTGTCTCGGGCTGTGTTTGGAGAGCGGCGCGCCGGGCCAGTCGGTCTTGAAGAGCGGGCTGGCAATGTCGGTGACGCGGAGCTTGTATTTGTTGAGGATCTGGCGTGCATCGTCGATCTGTTTCGCGTCGAGCTCGGTGAGGTTCTTGCCCCACATGCCGCGAAGCTCAATCCACTGGAGGCCGAAGTCCTGTGAAGCGATCTGGCAGGCGCGGTCGAAGTCTTCTGTGATCTCGTCGTTGATGACAGCGAGGCGGAATGGGCAGGATGAAGTTTGCGAAGCTGCCCGGGCATTGGTGGCTGGGAATCCGGCGGCTGCGCCTGCGGCGGCGAGGCCAATCAGAAAATCGCGACGCGATGCGGACATCACTCCTCCGTATAGGGATTGCCTAAACAGGATAGATGAGATGGCGGCCTTCGCCGGATGCGTCGGATGAAGACGAACCAGCGAAGGCCGGGAGGAAGCGATCAGTGAATCAAGGCTGCACGGTTCCGAAGAGGGAGGCACTCGGAACCCGCAGGCCGAAACTTAGAAGCGGAGTGTTCCGGAGAATTGCAATGCACGGCCGCCTCCGATGCCGTTGATTCCGGTGCCGCTGCCGATGGTGCTGGTTACTTGTCCGAACGTAGTGCTGCCATACGTGCTGTTCGGACTGTTGAATTGAGGGGTGTTGCTGAGCTGGAAGGCGTCAGCACGGAACTCGAAACCGAGGCTCTCCTTGATCGGGAAGGTCTTGAAGAGCGAGACATTGTCCTGAATGTAGCCGGGACCGTAATACGCGTTGCGGCCGACATTGCCGATCGTTGTGCCGTATTCGATGGGGCATGCGCCTGTCTTGGGACAGCCGGCAGGTTGAGCAAAGGCGGTGGGATCAAACCACTGGTGTCCTGTCCCAATGTGGTGAAGGACGTGGTAGCCGCCCACGAGATTCGCCATCTGCTGCTCACCCGAGGTGTTGATGTTTGCGCCGCTTGCCTCGACGTTGAACGGCAGCCCGGAGTAGATAGAGATGATAGCCCCGAGCTTCCAACCGCCGATTACATAGGACGCGACTCCGGAACTCACCCAGCGCTTGCCTTTACCGAAGGGAAGTTCGTAAGTGAGACTTTCTTCGAAATTGAGGCGATGGTCATAGTCGTTGGGCGCGTAGTTATGGCGCTGGTCGAGCCAGAACAACAGGGCTCCGTCGTCGCCTGTCTGATAGCCCAGACCCTTGCCCCAGGTGAATGAAGTAATCATGCCCAGACTGTTGGCGAAACGGCGATTCAGCTGAGCCTGCAAGGACTGGTAGTTAGAGGAGTAACCCACAAAATAGACATTGGTCGCAGCGGTCCGTCCGAAGGCGATGTTTTCCGGATAGCCGGCACTACCGAGCCCGAGCGCGGGTGCAAGGTTGATGTTCTGAGACGAACCGATGTGAACGCCGTGGTTCGCGACGTAGGAAAGCTGAAGTGAGAACTGTGCCGGCAGAGCCTGCTGGACGGCCACGTTCCATGACTCCACATAGGGGTTGTGATAGCTTTTGGGAATTTCGACATAGGACTGGCTGAGAAGGGACTTGCTTGAGGTTACGTCGAGTATCCCGCTGCTCGGAATCACGACTGGGACTGGTGCCGGAAAGCCCGCCTGGAAGGTGGCCGCTGTGACGCCGTCGGCCAGAACCGCAGGCTGATAGCTGTTCGGCTGCTGATAGCTGTTGTTGGCGCGAACAGGGTAGTTATAGGCGTAGGTGTTGTCCTCGAAAGGCGTATAGCTGACGCCGAAGCCTCCGCGAACGACTGTCTGCTCGGTTGCGCGGTAGGCAAATCCAACGCGCGGTGCGAAGTAGGTGTATCTGGTGTCAAGACCAAGGTTGGAAGGGTTCGAGCCCAGGCCAGCGATGACCAGAGAATGAGTAGACGGACTGTAGTTGGAAAAGCCGCCGGACTTTGCGGGAGTTGCAGGCGGATAAAACTCCCAGCGAAGTCCAAGGTCCATGGTCAGCTTCGGCGTGACCTGCCACTTGTCTCCGGCGAAGGCGAAGAACCACCAGGCGCGAAATGCAGGGAAGTAGGTGTTGATGTCCCGACCGGTCTGCGAAGGTTCATCCATGAGGAAGCTGGCCATCTGGTTGGCGATATTGGTTGCGACGCCCGTCTGGTTTACTGATGTGTTGGTTTCAGAGAAGGTGAAGAGTCCGCGCGGGCTGAAGGTCTGGTCCTGGAGCAGGTCGTCATGGATGCGGCGGAGATCGACGCCGAATTTGAAGGTGTGATTGCGGACGATCTTCGTCCAGTGGTTGACTACATCGATGTTGGTTTCGGTTCGGATCCAAGGGAGTGAGGCGGAGTAGCCGATGAGCGGGTTGGTGCTGAAATCATTCATCAGTATGCCCACCTGACCGCTGGTGAACTGACTGATATTCACGCCGGGAATGCCGGTCTGCGTCGCATAGTCGGTTCCGTAGCCGGTGGGTGTAGCGCTGTTGCTGTAATGCGCTACGCCGACGCGGGCTTCAGTGAGGAGGGTGCTCGAGAAGGCGCGGTCATAGTTGAGCCCGGTGCTGTAAGTGCCCTGCGTGCCGGTGCCGGCAAATGCTCCCTGGGCAGGTCCGCCGCCCGCCGCGCCGAAGGCCGGAGCCTGGAAGGTATTGATGTTCTGGCGATTGTAGCGGCCGCTCAGGTGATCCTTCTGCGTGATCTGATAGTCGATCTTGATGTCGTAGCGCTCAGTTGTTTTCTGGAAGGGAAGATTTACCGAGTAGTCATTCGCTGCCGTGGTTGTGCTGGTTCCCAGATTCGCATTGGGCGCCGGCAAGAGCTTCATGAGATTGATGGATACGGGATTCACGCGGTTGTAGGGAATCTGGTTGTTGGGGAACGGAGTGCGTCCGGTGCCGTTGGGATTGCCGGTTGCCGGATCGTAGATCTGTCCTTTGCCATTGGCCTGTAGCGGGCCGCTGAGGTCGATATTGCCCTGCGCGTTAGGGGTGTACCACTGCGGAGGAGGGATGTTGAGGATGTTCGAGTTGGCCTCATGATCGGGAGAGCGGAAGTAGTCTCCGTAGAAGAAGAGTTTGTCCTTGAGGATGGGGCCGCCGAGGCCGCCTCCGAAGTAGTTGTATGCGAGGTGCCCGACGCTCTTGTTGAAGTAGGCGCGGGCGTCGAATGCGCTGTTCTGAAGGTACTCCGTGACCATGCCGTGGAACTGGTTGGTGCCGGAGTTGATGATCACGTTGCTGACGGTGCCGATGGCTCGGCCGAGCTCGGCGTCATAGTTGCTGGTCGAGACGTCGACGGTCTGGATGGCTTGTATGGGCGGAATCAGGATCTGGAGAAGCCCGGTGCGTTCGTCGTCGTCGACGCCTTCGATCTGAAAGCTGTTGCCTTCGCGGGGCTGGCCGTTCACCTCTGCCTGGATGGAGCTGGCCGCGTTGAAAAACTGCGAGTGCTGGAAGACCGGAGGACCAACGCCGGGAACCAGAGTGAGGAGGCTCTGAAAGTTCTGATTGACCGAAACTGGCATGGTCTGGAGAGTGTGAGATTCAAGGTTCGTGCTCACGTCGGCGCGATCGGTCTGCAAGATGGCGGGTGCGGTGGTGACGGTGACGGTCTCGGTAGCGCTACCCGGTTGGAGGGCGAGGTCAACACGAGTGGTGGTGTTGACTACCACATCGATACTGGGGCGGGTTTCCTTCTTGAAGCCGTTGGCTGCGACAACAACCGAGTAGGTGCCGGGTGTGAGGTCGGGGAAGGTGTAGTTGCCGCTCTCATTCGAGACTGTGTCGCGACTGATTCCAGTACTTAATTCCTGGATGGTGATTTTTGCGCCCGGTACGCTGGCGCCGGTTGAGTCGGTGACCGTCCCGACGAGGGTTGCGGAAACGGCCTGCGCATGGGCTTGTATCGTGGCGAGAGACGCGATCAGCACCGGCAGCAGCGCCAGAAGGAGGGCGGCTGCCAGGCCTCTGAGCAAGCTGGCGGGTGAGATTGCAGTCCTGTGGACTGCAGCGGTGGGTTTCTTCGTCATCACTTCCTCCGAAAAATGGTTCGAACTTCGACTTCTCCGCGCGTGCTTATTTGCAATACAAGAACGGCGCGTCTTTGAATTCAATGAGGTGCTGGTAAACGTGAAGGCCGGTCGGCAGGAAGGAAATTTCGGCCACGGCGCACGTTAGTTGCGTCGGCGTAGACTTGTCAAGCTGTAAGACAGATTTTTACCATCTGCTTCCAAGCGCGTGCCCTATCGGTTACGGTGGCGCGCGTAGGCAGTTGCTAATTCCAGGACGTTTCTCTGAAACTAAAGCGATTAACCAGGCGTCCGAAGCGTTTATGACGGAGATGCGCCAGTTGACGCCGCCACTATATCGGAGTAAACCTGTCAGGCAGCTTGGCGTCCTTCAACGGCCGACATGCGGATCCCGCTCCTACCTGTCTGGGGATGCGAATTGGAAAAGGCGACGTGACATACGATAGAGACCTACCCTCAGAAATGGATGTGGATGGAATGGCGCTGGATCCGATCATAAGCAGACGCCTGTATCAACAGGTGGCTGAGCGCATCAAGCAGCAGATTCAAGCAGGCAGCATCTCGGCGGGTGACCGTCTACCGGCGGAAAAGGACCTGGCCCTGCAGCTAGGGGTTAGTCGTCCGGTGGTGCGGGAGGCGCTCATTGCGCTGGAGATTGCAGGGCTGGTAGAGATTCGAACCGGCTCGGGCACGTACATCCGCGATCGCGGCAAGCTGCTCTTCCCGATGATGGACGCCGGGCCGGGGCCATTCGAGCTGCTGCATGCCCGGCTGCTGATCGAGGGAGAAGTCGCGGCGGAGGCGGCGGTTCGCGCTACCGACAGCGATCTGGCTGCGATCGAGGGGACGATCCATGACATGGAAAAGATCGTGGCCTCCGGGGCTCATGCCCGTGAGGCCGACCAGGCGTTTCACGTCCTGATTGCGAATGTCGCAGGGAACAGCGTTCTTGCGGACCTGGTAGCCCGGTTATGGCATGGGATGTTCTCACCGATGTTTCACAAGCTGAGCCAGCTTACGGGACACATGGCGAACCAGGAGCGGACACTGGCGGAGCACAAGGCAATCTTCACCGCCTTGTCGACGCACGATGCGGTGGGTGCGCGGGCGGCGATGCGGAGACATCTCAAGAGTGTGGAAGTGGTGCTGGCCAAGAGCAACCTCTCGGAGCTTAAGGCGAAGCCGAAGTGACACGCGCCCGCTGGGCGAGTTCGATCAAGTAAGCTGTCCGTGTTGGAGGCTTGCTTGCGACGTCTTTCTGTTCTGATCCTTCTCGCGCTGATTTCGGTTTTTCCGCCCTCTAGTACGGCCCAGAATGTCACCGATGTGAAGCCCAGTCCCCAGCAGCTTGACTGGCAGGATCTGGAGATGGGCGCGATCATCCACTTCGGGACAAATACTTTTCTTGATCGCGAGTGGGGAGACGGCACGGCTTCGCCGCGGGTTTTCAGTCCCGAGCGCGTGGATACAGACCAGTGGATGGAAGCGGCAAAGTCGGCCGGAATCCGCTATGTCGTGCTGGTCGCGAAACACCATGACGGTTTTACGCTATGGCCGAGCGCGCAGACCGAGTATGGGGTCAAGAGCAGTCCGTGGCTGGAAGGCAAGGGCGATCTGGTGCGAATGGCGAGCGAGTCGGCGCGAAAGGCGGGGCTGCGGTTTGGAGTGTACCTCTCACCCTGGGACCGGCATGAGCCGCGCTATGCCAATCCTGCGGAGTATGACAAATACTACCTGGCCGAGCTTGAAGAGCTTTCGACAGGTTACGGGGCGCTGGAGGAGTTTTGGCTGGATGGCGCGGGAAGTGCGGGGCGGACTTATGACTTTGACACGATCATCGAGCACTTGCGGACGTATCAGCCAAACACCATGGTCTTTGCCGATGTGGCGCTCTACAAGTACGCCGATCTGCGGTGGGTGGGGACGGAGAGCGGCAAAGTTCCCTTTGAAAATTGGAACGTGGTGGATCGCGCAGGATATCTGCGATGGCGTCCGGTGGAGGCAGATACGCCGCTGCACCGGGAACAGTGGTTCTGGCATCCGAATGCGGACGCGACGCTGAAGAGTGTCGATGAGCTGATGGATGAATACAACAACACGGTAGGACGAGGCGCTCAGTTGATGCTTGGGCTGGCGCCGGATCGGACAGGAAGAATTCCCGCGGCGGACGTTGCGCGGCTGGCGGAGTTCGGAGCCCGGGTAAAGGCGGTGTACGGGAACAATCTGGCCCTGCATCACGAAGCTGTGAGCAGGGACGAAGAGCGCGCCCTCGATGGTGATGGAGATACATTCTGGTCGCCGGTTGCAGACGGCAGTGTGCCGACGCTGACGGTGACGTTCCCTCACCCGGTCACCTTCGATCGGCTGATGATGTTGGAGAGGCTGAACGACGGTCAGCATGTCGAAGAATACTCGGTCGAAGTGATGTTCCAAGGCAAGTGGAAGCAGGTGGTGCATGCCTACGCGATCGGGCACAAGAAGATCGATATTTTTGATTCGGTGACGGCAACCGGCGTTCGGCTGAAACTGCTCCAAACCTCTGGCCAGGCGGGGATTCGGGAGTTCGGTGTGTTCAACGGAGCAGCGGTTCAATAGGACGAAAAAAACGAGGGCCGGAAGAGGAACTGGTTTGCTCCTCTTCCGGCCTGTTTTAAGAGACTAGTGATTGGTTAGAGTTGCGCTTAGTTGGAGTAGCTCCAGCTGAGTATCTGCTGGTTGGCTCCAGCCCCGCCGCTGGCTCCTGTGAACCCGACGTAAGCGGTGCTGCTGCCAACAATCGAGGGGATGTTGACGGTGAAGGCGTGGGTGAACGACACATTGGTCACGGTGTCGGTCAGTGTCATCGTAAGTGTGGTGCCGTTGTAGACGAGATGCATCATCATCTCGTCACCGCTAGTCAGGTTGATACCGGACGACGCCAGGGGTACCGATCCTGCGGCCGCGAATGGCGCTGAACCATTCGTGAAAAGGCCGGTAGACTCAGTGTCGGTACCGATGTGGTCCAGGTAAATCTTCAGGCCCACGCTGGCTGGGAGATTGGCGTACCCTAGCCCGGCGCCGCCCGCACCCAAGGCGCGAGAACCCCAACCCTGAAGGGTGAATGTGAACCCATCGGCGATAGCGTTGGTGAGTTGGAAGGCGATATCAGTCGTGAAGGAGTTCACGCTGACGGTCGTTGCATACCAGGCCGAGCTGTCCTCATAGAGATTTCCATCGGTCAGCTGGAGCTCGGAGCCATCGAGCTTGGCGTTTCCATTCAGATCCAGCTGAGACTGAGAGCCGGCAAAGCTGGTGAAGGTGAAGACATTTCCCGTTGGAACCGTAACGGGACCGGAGGGCGCTGAGACCGAAATGAAGTAGGACGCCGCGGCAACGGAGCTGTTGGTGTAGCCCGACGCCACTGCGATTGCCTCAATCATTTCGGTCGTGCTCACCGTCACCGGACCCGTGTACCTGGTAGACGAAGTGTTTGGCGTCGTTCCGTTGGTGGTGTAGTAGATGGTTGCGCCGGCCGTCGCATCGGTGATGGGCACCGTCTGTGCGGAGGTGTAGGTTCCGGCAGGGACGCTGAAGGTCGGAGCGGGCAGAGTCCCGGACCCTGATGCGGACCCTGATCCAGACCCGCCTACGCACCCATAGCAACCGGAGGAGCTGATGGTGTAGGTTGCGCTGGCTAACGCGCTCGTGAGGTCGCCCGATGCGAGAGCGAGGGCCTCAACCGTTTCCGTCGCGCTGACCGTGATGGGGCCGGTGTATTTTGCAGACGAAGATGTGGGTCTCGATCCGTTGGTTGTGTAGTAGATGACGGCCCCTGAAGTTGCGTCAGCGATCGTCAGAGTCTGCGCAGAGCTGTAGGTGCCGGAGGCAAGACTCAGCACAGGTGTCGCGGTCGTGGGATATGTGGCGATGGTGTAGGTCGCCGTGGATGCGGCACTGTTGGCGTAACCGGTGGCCACGGCAATCGCCTCGATTGTTTCCGTTGCGTTGACCGTGATGGTTCCGGTGTATTTCGTTGATGAAGTGCTGGGGGTGGTCCCGTTGGTTGTGTAGTAGATCGTCGCGCCAGCGGTGGCATCGCTAAGGGATACCGACTGCCCTGCGGAGTACGTTCCAGACGCAAGAGTGAACGTCGGCGCTGCGGCGACGAGATCGTTGATGGTGTAAGTTGCCGAGCCCACCGCGCTGTTGCTGTCGCCCGAGACTTCGGCGAGGGCGCGTATCGTCTCGGTCGCGCTTACGGTAATCGGGCCGGTGTACTTCGTTGATGAACTCGAGGGAGTGGTTCCGTTGGTTGTGTAGTAGATCGTCGCGCCTGAGGTAGAGGAATAGAGCGTGACCGTTTGTGCCGAGCTGAACGTACCTCCCGCTGGAGAGAAGGTGGGAGTGCCCGCCGTTGCCGTGCTGCCGGTGCCGTTCGTCTCCCACATGAAGGCAGTTACGCTGTGGGCAGGCAACGAATAGCCGGAGGCAACGCTAACCCCGGGGGTAGTAGTGTTGCCCATCGGAGCTTCCAGGGTGGAAGTGTTCGTGAGGGCGCTGGCCTCGTTCACCGTGTTCAGTGCGCCGGGAGCGAACTGATAGGTAGTGACGCCGCTGGCAGGCGCATTTGTGCCAGTGAATGTTACGTTATAGGCGCCGTATACGTCCGCGTTCACAATGACGATGCAGCGCTCATTGCCCTGCGCGAAGGCGTAGCTGCGCAGGACCGGAACCCCGTTGATCGCGTTGACGCTGTTGTTGTTGGCGGGAAGGTTGTAGGTCGGATTCGAGGTCCACGAGGTCTGAACCATCGGTCCGATCTTGCACCAGTTGTAGACCTGCGCTCCCAGCATCTGCGGGCGCGGGCAGTAGCTGCCACCGAAGCTCGAAGAGTTGTAGTTGGAGCAGTCTCCCCCGGTGTCGAGCATCGTGCCCCACATGTGGACGTTGACGCCTCCCTCACCGAAGTAATACTGGAGGGCCTGATATTCGTTCTGATTGATGACTCCGGCAGCGTCGTTTTCGCCCATCTGGTCGGCGGCTACGATTCCTTGGAATCCGGCTTGAATAAACGAGTCGGAAACCGCCTGAGTGAAAGGTCCGGCGGTGCTGGCGTTGAAGGTGCCGGTGTTTTGCTCGTAGACCATCACCTGGCAATTCGCGTTGCCATTCGGTCCACAGCCGGTTTCGCTCTGGATCCTGGAGACCGCTTGAGCAAAACCGCTCGTCGAATTGGGATCATGCGTGTTGGAGTAGGGTTCGGTCAGCGTGGGACCGTAGAGCGGGCAGGTGGCGTTGGTTGATCCGCTGCTCATGCAGCCCGATGTGCTTGTGTTGTTGATGTTGTAGGCGGTATATCCGTTGATTTCGACAACGTCGGCTCGCGCCACGGACGCTGCCCCGCCGTCACCACCCCCCGCCGTCTGAGCGTTGAAGACCCATTTTGTCCCGGACTGGCTGTAACCCTCGGCGGACTGACGGGCGCGTGCTGCAGCGAATACCGTCTTCGCGCGCAGCGAGTAGTCCTCGTAGAAGTTGCTAGAGGAGATGTCGTAGCCCAGCGTGTGCCCGAGGAATCCGGCATTCCAATTCTCGTTGCCGAACTCCAGATAGATGGTCGAAAAAGGAGAGCCCGAAGCTCCGACCCATGGAGTTACCTGGCCGAGACTGGCGCGAATCTCGCCGTACGGCGTGGACGTGGACCCTTCCAGGAAGTCAACCAGGTTCGCGGCGTCAGTGGTCGACATCGTGATGGGGAAGATGAGCACGGGGGTTGCGCCCACGTAGGCGCAGAGATTCAGGAAGTCGTAGATGCCGGTCTTGTCGGTGCTGTAGGCATTAGAGATGGCTGAGAACTGTTCGATCGACGGGCGGTGCTCAAACTGAGGCTTGACCCAGTTCGACATGACTTCTGAATCGGGCGAGGGACCGTAACGCAGCGTGCAGGCGGGTCCGGTAGTGTTGCTTGAGCTTTGGCACCAGGCCTGGAGCGCATTCACGTAGGCGTCAGAGTAGACGGTGGGGTTGGTGTCCTCATTGCGGGTGAAGGACCAGTTATCGAATTCGAGGCTGGTTGCCGCCGAGGTTGCCGGAGTGACGGTGAAGGTGATGAAGAACGGGTAGGGTCCACCGCTGCTTGCGCTCTCGGTGAAGTTGCAGGTGAAGCTGTATTCCGTCCATGCGGAATTGATAGCCGGACTGGTTGTGCCGCTGTACGTCTGCGAGCATGCCGACCCGACGCGAGGGACTGCGGAGATGCTGAGTTTCGGTGCAACAGCGGCGTTCGACTTGGCCCAGAACGAGACGGTATACGCTCCGTTGAGTACTACAGTTTTTTCGCTTGCCGTATTAAGCAAGCTGCCGGTGCTGAGTGATGCGCTGCCTCCGGCGGGAACAGTGAAGAGAAGCGATTGAGTTCCGCAGGTTGCGCAAAGGTCGGTTGTCTCGGAAGACAGAGATGCACCGCCGCTCAATGAGGGAGCTGCGAGGAGTCCGTTGGCGCCTGCCTGCCAAACGCTGGTCGGCGTCGGGTAAACGTTGGGCATGCTGTTATTGGTAGAGACGACGATGACCTGGCCGGGAGCACCAAGGTTACCCGCGCAACCGCTGGATCCCTGATTGGTTGCGGGGTTGATGACAAAGATGGGGCCTGCGCCACTTTGATTCGCGCTCGACTTGACTGTGCCTGTGCACCCGAGGGCCGGATCAGAGTTTCCGCTTGCATACGATCCCTGAACGACGGTGAATGTGGCTCCGGCCCACTGGTTGGCGTCGTAGCTCGAGTATTGAGTGTTGTTCACGTTCCACTGAAAACTTGTAGGCGAGGAAACTGCCTGCGGGGCCTGGAACTGGTAGATCTGTTGATCAATCATCGGCTCAAAGCCCGGATTGCCGAAAGCCAGATAATTCTTGAAAAAGGGATACGAGCCGGACGGCTGTCCGAGGTTGAGGCCAGGCCGGGCATTGCTGCCAATCACTGCCGAGTCCGTCATGGCGACAGTTTGGGCGCCAGCGCGCATCTCAGATGTCAGGCTGGCGAGTAGCAAGAGGAAAAGGAAAATGACATACTGCGACTGTATGTTTGGGGACCACGAGCGCATGAATTACCTCCGTTATGTGACAACCGTGCAAATGAACGGGGAAAGAACTTTTAGTTTTATGTGTTTTTAGTTACTGCTTTGCGGGACTTGTGTGGGTGAGTATACATACATCGCCCGATTCCACAGATGAACCCTTTATCTCGTGCCGTTTCTTCTCCGCTCAGATTAGCAATCTGTAATTTTGGTAATCGGCAGACAACGGCTCAGGGATGAGCTGAAAGTAACTAATTTTTATGCTTTTTTATTACTCTAAATCATTACCAGCGAAAAAATGACCTTGCAATCTGAAAAAAAACGCATGGCCTACTTTCTGAGCCAATATCCAGCTATCTCTCACACGTTTTTTCTAAAAGAGATTCTGGGTCTACGACAGCTTGGTTTTGAGATTGAGGTTGCGTCCGTCAACCCACCCGATCGGACAGTGTCTGAACTACCTCCTGTTGAAGCACAGGAAGCTGCGAGTACCTATTGCCTAAAACGAACAACCATCTGGGAAGCTATTTGCGTAGTAGTAACTACGATCTTCGTGTATCCCGCTGTGTTTATTCGCGGCGCCAGAGTTGCGCTCACGATGGGTGGCTGGGACCTAATTCGTAAAATTTACGCTTTCTTTTACACGGTTGAGGCATTTCTTCTCGGTCGCTGGATGAAGAAGCGTAGCTTACGTCATCTTCATGTTCACTTTGGTGGTTCAGTGGCTACGGTGGCGATGGTGGCTGCTGAGATCTGGAAGTTCGACTACTCACTTACGATTCATGGGCCCGAAGAATTCTATGAAGTTGACTACTGTTATCTTCCCCGCAAGATTGAACGGGCGAAATTTATCTTTTGCATCAGCGACTTTTGCCAAAGCCAGCTGATGAAGTACTGTGACCCAGCCCATTGGGACAAGATGCACGTAGTTCGGCTGGGCGTTGACGTTGGAGAGTTCAAGCCCGCTTCACACGAGTCGGACCTTCCCCCGCAGATCGTCTGCGTTGGACGCCTGGTCCCGGCAAAGGGACAACATATTTTGCTGCGAGCATTCTCGCTTCTGCACGCCAAGGGCCACGCGGGGCGACTGATCTTTGTAGGCAGCGGTCCAGACATGGATAGCCTCAAGCGCGAAGCGGCCGCGAACGGGATGGGAGAGCACGTGATCTTTCGCGGCGCGCTCAACCATGAACAGACGAGACAGCAACTGCAGCAGGCCGATATTTTCGCCCTGGCGAGCTTTGCCGAGGGCATCCCGGTAGCTCTTATGGAAGCTATGGCGATGGCGATCCCGTGCGTGACCACGAATGTGGCCGGCATCCCGGAGCTGATTCGCGACGATGTAGACGGCTTTCTGGTTCCTGCTTCGTCGGTCGAGTCTATGGCGAGCGCAATCGAGTCGCTCCTGGTCAATGGCGATCTGCGGGCGCGGCTGGGCGCGTCGGCAAGGGCTCGGGTAACGGAGCGCTACAACCTGGCTGATAATCTGAAGGTGCTGGCGTCCACTTTCGAAATCTGCTTCCGCTCATAGAATCCGCGGGGTCCATGACCATCCTCGACTCTAGTCACAATACTTCTGCCGATACCTTTGACGTCTCGATTGTGATCGCCTCGTTCAACACGCGCGATGTGCTGCGCGAATGCCTTGAGTCGGTGGAGCGGGAATCAGCGGGGCTGCGCGTAGAGGTATTGGTTGTCGATAACCACTCTTCCGATGGCTCGCCGCAGATGATCGAACGCGAATTTCCGCAGGTGCGGCTTTTTCGCAGCGAGGTAAACCTGGGCTTCGCTTCCGCGAACAATGTGGCGCTGGAGGTGGTACGGGGGCGGTACCCGGTGCTTCTGAACTCGGACGCCTTCCTTCGCGCCGGTGCGCTCGCGCTTGCGGTGCAGTACATGGATGAGAATCCTTCGGTAGGGCTAGCGGGGGCCCGGTTGGTGGGACGCGATGATGCGTGGCAGCCGTCGGCACGGATGTTTCCTTCGCTGCTGACCGATTTCTTCGTCATGACGGGCCTGGCGGGTAAGTTTCCCAAGTCGCGGCTGTTCGGGAGGTTTGATCGGACGTGGGCGGATCCGATGGTGGCGTGCGAGTGCGACTGGGTGCCGGGGGCCTTCTCGATCATCCGCGCTGAGGCGCTACGGAAGGCGGGGGTGTTCGATCCGGAGTTCTTCCTCTACTCGGAGGAGGTGGACCTGTGCCGCCGTATCAAGGAAGCCGGGTACAAGATCATGTACTGGCCGGACATCGTTGTGACGCACATCGGCGGCGAGTCGTCGCGACAGGTGAAGTCGCTGGAGATGTCGAAGGCCGGCGCGCAGCTGGTGCTGTGGCGCATGCGCAGCACACTGCTCTACTACCGCAAGCATCACGGATGGGGCGCTTGGTGGGAGAAGATGCTGGAGATCGGGCTTTATCGCCTGGTGGTGCTGCGTAACAGCTTCAGCAAGGACGAGCGGCGCCAGGCGCGGGCCCGGGAACATCGCAAGCTGATCGCGCTGATGGAGCAGGCGTGGAGCGACACGCAGGGCGGGCGGGTTTCGCCGCCGAGGCCGTGGTGATGAGCCGGGGGCTGAAGGGACCGTTGAGCGGGGCGATTGCGTCGGTGCTGCGCTCGACACGCGGGGTGCGAAAAAACCTGACACGGCTCTATGCCCATGCGGGGCTGGCGGCGGATGTGGCCGGGGGGGCGCCGGCGTCGCTGGTGATCGAGGGGCGAGCGTTCGTCGATGGCACGCGCAACATCCGATTCGGCGAGAACGTGTTGCTGTATGCGGGGCTGCATCTCGAAACGCAGCATGATGCGCGGATCGAGATTGGGGACGATGTCGTGATTTCACGCGGCGTTCACATCGTGGCCATGGCCGGGGTCACCATCGGCGCGGGCACCATGATTGGCGAGTACTCGAGCATCCGCGATGCGAACCACCAGCGCAGCGGGGAAACGACCATCCGGCAGTCGGGGCACACGGCCAGGCCGATCATGATCGGCAGGGAAGTGTGGATCGGGCGCGGGGTCACGGTCCTCGGCGGGGTAACGATTGGCGACGGGGCGACGGTGGGGGCGAATGCTGTGGTTACCAGAGATGTGCCGCCGGGGGTTACGGTGGCTGGGGTTCCGGCGATGCCAATCAGGGCGCGGAGCGACCCAGAATAGGGTACCCCTCCCCCCTTCCAAGGTTTTGGCAAAGATGTGATTCTATTGGCGTTAAGTGGCGATCTGTCCGTAAAGTTCTGATTCCAGAATCTTTGCACGTTTCTCCTTTCTTTTGAATTAAATAGAGCCGGGAACGAGCGAAGAGCCTGTCGGGACGGGGCAGGCTCTTCTACTTCTATTTTAATTTTAGTGGTTGGCGATAAATCGTCGGCCAAGTATTTTCGCTGGTCAGACTATTTATCAGCCGATGAGTGGTGTGTGGCCGCGCGTGATCGCCCAACGGGCTGACCAGCCCGGCCGTCTAGATCCGTTTGATGGTCGCGAACCAGGCCGGTGCGCCGTCGTGGTGGAATCTCGTCTGAATCCGGTCAGGTTCGATGGTGACGACGTTCCATCTATTGGCGGGGCTGAACGCCTCTCTCAACGTTTCCTGACTGACGGGGTGCGGGCCAGTATCGGGACCATCATCACTGAAGCACAACACATACACGGTTCCGTCGCGCTCGGTTACCGACGCCAGACTGGCCACGTATCGTGGCCGCTCGTCGCCGTCGAAGGTATGGAACAGTCCGCAGTCCAGCACCGTCTCAAACCTGTGGCCCAGACGCTCCAGATGGAGCGCGTCGGTGGTGGCGAACTCGACCTCGATTCCACGGCTGCCAGCGTTTTCTCGGGCGGCCTTCTCCCGGCGATCGCCAGTGCCGTCTCAGCCACGTCAACACCCAGGACCGGCAATCCCAGCGAGGCGATGAGAAGAGCGTGTTCGCCGGTTCCGCAGCCCGCATCGAGCACCCTTCCGGCGAATCCGCCTTTGGAGGCCATCCGCACGATTGCCGGCTGCGGCCGGCCAATATCCCACGGCGCTGGGCCGTCGCTGTAGGACGCATCCCAGGGCTTGCCCGTCATCCGTTCGTGACTGGTCGGGTTCCGGCCCCTGAAAGGATCGTTGAGCGGATCGTCAGCGAGGGTTCCGGATCGGTCTGCCATCTTCGTTTCTCCTGCAACTGCCGGGCTTACTTCTTTTTGGCTGCCCGTTGAGCGAGCCCTGCGCAGTTGGCTGCCACCGCGGCGCGGACGAGTTGCTTGAAAGCCGCTTCGTCGATGTTCTCCCCTTCGCGGAGGTCGATCGCACGCCGCACGTTCCCTTCGAGGCTGGAATTGAAGAGCTTCTTCGGGTCTGGGATGGAAGCTCCGCGAGCAAAGGTGAGCTTCACCACCTGCTTGTACGTTTCTCCCGTGCAGACGATGCCGTCATGGGACCAGACGGGCGTGCCGGGCGACCCAGGCTTCGCCCATTTCCACTCCTCCTGGACGCCGGGGTCGGCATTGTGGATGAGCTGACGGACATGAGCGAGGGTCTTCCCGCGCCAGTCCCCAAGTTGCTTAATTTTTTCGTCGATCGATGCAGAGGCTGATTCCACGGAGGCGTTTCCTTTCATCGACAGATGCGACTCGCGCACCTAGATTTTGCTTCAACTCTGTCGCACATATTCTTAGCCGCGCGAAACGTAATCTGCAACCTCAGCTTGCGATCTTGCGCACGAGCGAAGAGTCCGGCTCGGTCGCGTCGTTCGGCGCGGTGAAGTACCACTGCGCAGGATAAGGCGATCGCCCATAGCGCGCTCTTTGACCTAGCATTCAAACAAGCCGGGACGTGACACGCAATTGAATCAACACGCAGCCGTTTTCCATCAAAAGCCGGCCTTCGGCATGTATAGTCACGACGATGAACATGTGAGAGGCCAACAATCATGAAGACAACAACCGTGCTAGCTGTCGCACTTCTCGGCGTAATGTTAGCGCTAAGGGCAACCGCGCAAGAACCAAAGTTCGCCGCGAAAGTTCCCGAATCGATCCAGACGCCCGACATGGTTCACACCGAAATGCTTGGCGATCTTGAATTTTTTGATGGAAACCCCAAACAAGGCCACAGTCAAGAAGGTTTACGACTTCCTCGATCTCACCCGCGGTTCGGAGGCCTTTCTGAACGGAATTCCTGCAGCGTCGGTTTACGCGCTAATGGAAGGCTTTAAGGAAGGCGGCCTCAAGCCCGGCGGTCTGGGCATCTTTGAAGAATTGATGGATGCCCGTTCGCTCTTCCTGACGGCAAACTCCACAACCATGTACGCCTTCGCGGAAGCGAACATCAAAGACGGCCCGGTCGTTGTAGAAGTCCCGCCGGGTGTCCTGGGTCCAGTGGATGACGCCTACTTCCGCTGGGTAACCGATATCGGCCTGACTGGCCCGGATAAAGGAAAGGGCGGAAAATATCTGCTTGTTCATCAGGATTACAAAGGGCCTATCCCCGACGGCTACTTTGTCGCCAAATCGCCTAGCTATCGCAATCTGCTATTCTTCCGCGCTTTCGTCAAAGGCGACGATTTCGCCGGAACCGCAAATGCCCTGAAGGCAAAATTCCGCATGTATCCGCTGGCCCAGGCGGCCAATCCACCACAGCAACAATTCGTAAATTTCTCCGGCAAGCAGGTCAATACCGTTCATGCCAATGACTTCCACTTCTACGAAGAGCTAAACGCCGTGATCCAGTACGAGCCTGCCGACTCTTTCGATCCGGAACTCGTAGGACTGTTCCCTTCAATCGGCATCAAGAAAGGTCAGCCCTTCAATCCTGACGCCCGGATGAAAGGAATCTTGACGGAAGCGGTGGGAATCGGTAACGCCGAGGCACGGGCCATCACCTTCGCGCCTCGAAAGGAAAGCGTCTTCTTCTACCCTGATCGCAAGTGGACCTCTCCTTTTGCTGGCATGAGCTCCGAATTTATGAACAACGGAGAGCGCGTTCTCGACGACCGCATCTTCTTCCACTACCTAGCGACAGGCATCACACCCGCTATGGCCGCCCCTGCCGTGGGGACTGGCTCAGTCTACGGATTTCTTACCCAGGACGCGGAAGGGAATTAGCTCGACGGTGGCAAGACATACAACGTAACGTTGCCCCACCCGATTCCGCTCAATAATTTCTGGTCGTTCATGGTCTATTCCGGGCAGCATCGGTCAATGCTGGAGACGGACCAAAAACTGGCTGGCCTCGACAGCAATAATCCATCGGTGAAGCCAAATGCGGACGGTTCATACACCATCTGGTTTGGGCCAAAGGCTCCCCAAGGCCATGAGGGCAATTGGATACAGACCATGCCCGGCAAGAGCTATAACGTCCTGCTGCGGCTGTACGGCCCGCTGCAACCGTGGTTCGACAAGACCTGGAAACCTGGCGATTTTGAGTTGGTGCAGTGAGGTAACGCCGTTCTTTCTGGTCGATCAAAGGCTCTTTACGGTTTTTTCGACGAAACGCATAATCGTGGCGTCACTTATCGAGTTCAGCGCAGTAACGGGTAATCGGCTTCTCGGAAGCAATCCCGGTCACCTTCGGGGTGACCGGCTAACCGAAGTTACGCGCATTTAGGATTAGTACTGGAAAACGTTAGATCCCTATCGGGACTCCCCCGGCAGATGAGGCGGGTTGGAACGCGGTTCTCTGCTTGGGGGCAGTTTCGATAGGGTCGTTTGAAGTGAGTCGCTGGTGTCTGCGGCGGACGCGGTGATCTAGCTATGGGATTTCAATCGGGGCGAGATAGTTTGTGGTGCCCCCGCCGTATCGAGCGCGCCGGAGAAGTAGCGGAACCATTGTCCCCAGCCAATCGCGTCGAAGAATGGAATGGTCCCCATGGTTCCGGTGAGCTTTTCGATTCCGATCCCGAGAAAGGTTACGCCCAACAGGACTCTAAGAATCCAGGTGATTATGAGGCGTGCTTTGCCGGTGGTCTGCGAAGTCATCGTCTTCCTTCAACGCTCATGCGCCTGCACCGCATAGTTTGAGACATCGGTGCACCAAGCGTATCGAGAAACAAGGGAATCGGGAAACGCGCTTCTCGTCAGCCAGCCAATTTGGGTTAGCGTGGAGTCTCGCCAGAGGGCGAGGGCGTTTCCGAGCTTACATTTTTTCTGGAGTGCAACGGCGAAAAATCTCTAGATGTCCAACCTTTTTGGTGCGCCGTCGCTGAGATATCTTGTCACCGCGGTCTCCAGATTGAAGTGCATGCCTTCGCGCCCGAGGGCTTCCCTTAGTGAAGACTTCTGGATCATCGAGAGCACCTCTGGATTCATCCCAACCAGCCATAAGCGAATGCCACGCTCGCGGTGTTTCTTTTCGGCGTCAGCCAACATTTTGAGAGCGGTGTACTCGAGATCGAATACAGCGCTCAAATCGATGGCTATGATCCTGGGCTGCGCAATTTCAATCTGCATCCAGATCTTGTGCCCAATCTGCTCGGCGTTCACGAAGAAGATTCGCCCTTCGGGCTTCAGTATCAACAAGCCCGGGAAGGTTTCGTCTTCGGGATGTTCGTTGGAGGACGGCCGAAAAACATTTGTCCCCGGCTTGCGTCCGAGCACGTGCAACGGAGGATTCGCAACCTGGTAGGCGAGCGCCACGATTGACGTGATGATCGCCACGATGATTCCCTTCAACGTTCCCACGAACATAACACCGGCAAAGGCAATCACTGCCCATATGAACTCCGTCCGGCGGACGCGGAGAATTTCTCGGAACTCCTCGGGCTTGATCATGCCCACTGAATACACAATGACGACGGCTGCGAGCGTGGCTTGTGGCATCAGGGCGATCAGCGGCGCAAGCAAGAGCATGGTGATGAGGGCCATAGCGGCGGTTACAACCTCCGCCATCTGAGTGCGCGCTCCAGCGAGTCGATTTACGGCAGTTTGTGTAGTACCACCTCCCCCGGGCATCGCTCCGAACAGGCCGCCTCCGACATGTGCCATTCCGGTAGCGAACAACTCCCGGTTCGCCCGCGGCTGTGGCTCGTCATTCCGGGCGAAGGCGCGTCCCGCAGCAATGGTCTCGGTGAAGCTCATCAGGGCGATGCCTAAAGCGCCGGGCCAGAGTTGAGTTGCTAAACCGAGAGATGGGGCAGTAAAAGAGGGCAGTCCCCGAGGAATGTAGCCGACGAGATCAACACCGCGTGAGCCGAGCTGCAGGAAATAAGCACCGCCGATTCCTGCTGCCACCGCGATGAGCGGAGCGGGTGCCTTCGGCACGAAGTGTTCCACCCCGATCAAGACCAGAATCATGCAAACGCCGACGGCCAATGTGATCAGGTTTGTTTCCGGAACGCTTCGGATTGTAAAAAGCAAATGCTGGAGGAACGTTCCCTTGGCTAGATGAATGCCCAGCAGCTTGGGGACCTGGTCGAGGATGATTACGACGCCAATGCCCGCCTTAAAACCGATGAGGACAGGCTGAGAAATGAAGTTGGCAACGAAGCCGAGCCGCAGGAAGCAAGCGAGCACGAGCATCGCTCCAACCAGCACGGTCAGCGAGGCTGCGGCCCTTGCGAGGGACTCCGCATTTCCGCTTGCGACTACTGCCTCAAGCTGGGTCGCTGTCAGGATGGCGATGGTCGTAGTCGTACTTACACTCAGGACCCTTGACGTGCCAAGGAATGCGTAGATGACCATCGGCAGAAAGGCCGTGTACAGGCCGACCTGAAGCGGCAGGCCGGCAATGCTGGTATAGGCGATCGATTTCGGGATGACCACCGCAGCAGCCGTGAGTCCAGCTATGATGTCGGGCCGCAACCAGTCTTTGCGGTATGAAAGCAACCACTCAGGGATACCGAAATACGCGCGCTGTCCTGTAGCTGGTGGCATTGGTTTCTCGTGCCAGGCCTTGCCAGAGCACCTGAAGCTAGCTTTTGGAAAGAGTGGCTTCCGCCAGCCAAACCAGTCAACTGGGAAAACTGCCAGTCTATGCGGACTTCTTATTGGTGGGGAGCGCCGAGCGCCGGCTGGTCGTCTGCCGGCCGATTAGTAATGTGAAACGCGCGAGCCTTCCGCGATACACCACTTCCGAATTACGGGAGCCTGGCCGACATCCTATTCCTGATTCCGACTCGGGAACATTCCACAAGCACAATCATGTTAATTGGATGGAATGGCTCAGCTATAGGTCTTAAAACCTGCACTCGCCATACCACGTTGTGCTTCCGGGTTCTTCATGAAGGTCTCCCACACGAAGGCGGTACGAGCATTTTCTGCCATGAGCATCGTGATCCCGGCGTCAATGCCCACAATGTCGGTGTCATACCATTTTTTCAATGGGTTGAAGGCATCGATGAAGCCATAGTTGCTCCAGGTCTGCGGGTAACGACTTCTGATGTTTTTCAGGACGCGCATAGTTGCGTCGGGCAGAAACGGCAATGAGCCTCCAGTGGCTGCGGGGACTACGGTTCCATCAATCGGGCCCATGGCCGGGGGGCCACCCCAGATCACGTAGCCTTTGTCGGAGTCGGAGGCAGTGATACCCCACAGATCATCGGTATAGTCGGGAAAAATCCTGCCCAGCTCCACACAGAAGCGGCGGTGTACTTCGGTGGCAATGGCTGAGTTCTGAAAATAATCTGCGTACTTGTCGCGCTTGTGACGGAAGTCGAACCATGCCTGAGAGTACTGATGCACAAAAAGCGGCGCGAACGAGCCGATGTAGCGCAGTCCGTCGTATTCGAAGGCTGTCCGTTTCCATGCCAGCCATGCTTCAGGCCGCAGGGGATGAGTGGAAGAACCCATTCCAAGCAGATAGATCATCATCAATTCACTGTAGTAGTCCCACTTGGAGGACAGGAATCCGAATTCTGGCGTCCATCCCATAGGCAGCACCGTGATGTCTTCTGAGAGCCAGGTCCAGTCCACGCGGTCAAAAATTGCATGAGCAAGCTGGATGATGTCGCGATCCTGAAAGTGCTGACGGCAGGTGAGAATGCCGCAGAGCAGGATTGCGGTATCGATGGAGGAGACTTCGGAGTCCCATACTCTTTCGCCGGTATTGATATTGGCAAAGTGGAAGAAAAATCCGCGATGCGTTGGCAGCTTCTTCCAAAGAAAATCGAGTGTCGTAAGAACGCGCAGACGTGCGTCCTGATGGGAAATGAAGCCGCGCTTTTCTGCGATGCAGATTGCAGTCAGCCCAAAACCGGTGGAGGCAATGCTGGCCACGATACTGGTGTCTTGTATGCGCACGGTGCAGCGATCTTTGATCAGTCCGGTCTGCGGATTGGCCTGCTCCCAGAAAAAGAGGAAGGTTTTGTGTTCAAGATCGTCCAGGAATTGCTCATCCTCTTGCGAAAAGGCGATCTGCGTGGGAGCAGGTGCTGGCTTTGCATGTCTTCGGTCAGCCTGCTGCTGCGCGGCCACCTGCGCCAACGCAGGAAGGGATTTCCATTGTGCCAGCGGTAGACCCAGGGAAAGGCTGGCCATCTGGCGCAGCAGCTGACGCCGGGAAGTGCGATTCTCGCTCTGATCGGTTACTTTGCGAATGTGTGCCTCGTTGCTTCCGTCTGCCCTTTCATCCATGCTCATTCAGGCCATCCGTAATTGCGCAACTGATTTCGAGCAACACCTTGTATTGAATAATAGATGCAGGGATGCTTTGATGGGAGCGGCCCCAGGCCAAGGGGCAGCATGTAGTCCAAGTTGGGGCGTCCAACTGTTTGTTTGCCGGTGTTGAATGACGGGAAAGAAAATTGTCTGGGCGATGATCGCAGTTGTGGCAGCCGTGGTCATTGCATTGTTGCTGCGCGCGCACTGGCTGAGGTCTATCTCCGTACATCAATCGATCACAATAGAAGGCGCGGTGATCCAGCGCGATGCTGACACTAATAAGGAACTGCCTGTAGCAGGTGTTGCGATCACAGCAACGGATGGCGTAAAGAGTGCGACGACACAGTCCGAAGCCTCGGGATATTTCAAGCTTGTTCTGCAAAAAGGGGTGTTGTCCGGGAAGCCTGCCATGGTCAGTTTCCGGCATGCGTCCTACGAGCCGCTCGACTTGACTGTGCAAACGGGAAGATTGGAGACGCAGAACAAGCTATACATCGCGGCAATGGTCCCGCTCGCTGCGAAGACCGGAACGGGACCCAGACGCCCGGAAAATGTGGTTTCCAATATCCGGGTGAGATACACGACCAACTCCAGGACCGAGACGAATGTGGGTAGCGCAGTCAAGACCTTTCAGGTCGTCAATAAGGGAAATGTACCCTGCGATCATCAGTCTCCCTGTTCCCCGGATGGGAAATGGAAGGCTTCAGTCGAGTCAGCTTCACTGGATGCCGGAGCGGACAACACTTTCGAAAATGTGAGAGCTTCTTGCATTGCGGGGCCGTGCCCGTTTACGCGGATTGACTCGAGTGGTTTCATTCGTGGTGGCCGCGACATCCGTGTTTCAGCTTTGAACTGGTCGGATACGGCTACCTTCGTGATGGAAGCTGAGGTCTATCACGCGGCAATCAGCTCCAACGTCCGCGAATTGTACCCCGTCATCTTTGGCCGGACGCTCAACTTTACCCTGCCACCTACTCAGGAAGGCGTGAGCCTTGAGGCCGAGATCGATGGCTCTCCCATGGTATTTCCTCTAGGTCCAGACCTCAATTTAAGCTGGGCCACCTGCACTGTTCGCACTGGCACGGATAAAGAGAAGACCACAGTCTACCGATGTGAACTAAAGCCGGATTACCGGTTCTGATTATCCAAAAGACATGGATTACGTGGGGCCGGAAAGGTGCGGAGGATTAGTAACGCAAAGCGCGCTTCTCGTCAGCCAGCCAATTTTGGTTAGTGTGGAGTCTCGCCAGACGGCGGAGGCGTGTCCGGGCTTTCATTTTTTTTGGAGTGGTGGAAGGGCTTGGCAATCAGCTTTCCGGTACCTTTGCCGATCTTGCCGGTGCCCTTCACCGCGCCCACGCCCACATCCTTGCCGCCCTCTCCGGCGCCTTTGCCCACATTTTCGGCCGCGCCAACAGGATGCAGTGTCACCAAGTCGCCCGCTCCTTTACCGACGCCCTCGGCAGCCTTGCCGGCGCCCTCGCCTGCGCCTTTACCGATATCACCGCTGCCCCTGCCGATATCACCGCCGGCGCCTGGTGCCGTTGTGGGTTTGGATTGGGTGGATTGGGGCTGCGTGGCGGGCGCTTGAGTCTGGTTAGAATTCTGGCCGTGGGCGGCCAGGCCGAGAGCCAGCGGGGCCAGAAGCAGCAGTGCAACAGGAATTCTCATAACTACCTCTACAGGATTAGATGTCGGCCTGTATCGGCTTGGCTGCACTTTCGACTCGCTTATGAGGACGAATCCAGTGGCTAAAATCCGAGTGCTGAGTCCTGAACTCCTCGCCGTTCGTAGAACGCATATCGGGTTTGGCTTCTCGCCCAGCGCACCGCACTTCCGGGGAGACTTCGATGCGTATTGCTCGGCGGCATTTCCAGCGTAGGCGCTCCTTGTCTGCAACGTTCGTCGTCGGGCTAGTTCTGATCGCCGGCGCCCTCCAGTTCTCCTGCGATGTTCTCGCGCAGACATCCAGTTCGGACGGTTCCGCACACTTCTCCTACGACGCGGGCGTCCCCCTCCATGTGAGGGAGATATCAGTCAAGACCCAGGATGGAGTGACGATCCAGGACATCACGTATACAGGCTCGAACGCGGATACCGTTCCTGCATACCTTGTCATTCCGAGAGGAGCGGAAAAGTTCGCGGCAGTGATTTGGGGTCACTGGCTGATGCCGGGCGCTGCAAATTCTAACCGCGAGGAGTTCCTGGAGGAGGCGATCGCGCTCGCACCCGCAGGCGTCATTTCTCTCTTGATTGATGCCCCGCAAGCTCGTCCCAACTTCAAACCCACACCCAATTCAGTCCTGGTTGCGCAACAAGTCGTCGATCTCCGTCGCGGTCTGAATCTCCTCCTGTCACGTCCTGATGTCGATGTCAGCAGAATCGCCTATGTCGGGCACAGTTGGAATGCAGGGACAGGAGCTATCCTCGACGCGACAGACAAAAGGTTCGCGGCCTTCGTCTTCATGAGCGGGCCCCAATCGACAATGGAATACGTTCTCTCTTCCGACTCACCCCGCATGGTTCCCATGCGGAGGACGACAGACATGGCGAAGGTGGAGCAAAATCTGAAGTCGAATGCATGGGCTGATCCTGGATCGTACGCAAATAAGCTCGGGCCTGCGCCGGCTCTGTTTCAATACGGCCTGCACGACGAAGAGTGGGTCCCGTTAGCGGATGCGAAAGATTATGTCGCAATGAGCTCCGGACCAAAAAGGGTAGAGTTCTACGATGCGGATCACGGGTTAAATGCCAAGGCCCGCACGGACCGTGACTGTTTTTTGAGAGAGACTCTAAGTTTGACTCCCAAGAACTAAACACGGTCCTGGTTGTTCTGCCAGCCTACCCTGTCGGTCATCGCGAAAGCGCAGTGCTGGCCGGTCTCCTCGAAAAAAGCCGCCAGAGAAGATGGCCTTTCCACATCAACAATCCGGTAAGGACCATGAGAGGAAAGAAGACGAACCGGGTAGGCGGTGCGTACTGTGGAAGCTTTTCAAACGGACTGTAGAGATATCCGTATATCGGAATGGTGACGATGATGTGAATCCAGCGAAAAATCGAACGCGGCGGGACATTTGCTCTCATGGTCAAGTCTCCTTTTCGACAGCGGCGTTATTCGAGCCCGGCGATAACGTGTTCCAGGTTGCCCATGAACTTCTTCCAGCCGTACTGAGCACCCTTGTAGTTGGCCTCTTGATCGGGACGGAAGCCAGCCTGCTCCACGCGCACATGGGTACCGGTATCGGTCGGTGTCAGCGAAAACGTGACGACGCTCTCCGAGCCTAAAGTGCCCCAGGTGTAAGAAAGAGTCCTGAAGGGCTCTACAGCGAGGACCTGGCAGTCAATGACACCGTTCCAGTTCGCCACCGGGTCCATGCGCAGGCTGAACGAGTGTCCCGCAACTGGTTGAAAGTCATTCTTCATGAGCCATTGCTCAATCAAAGAGCTTTCGGTGAGGGCTCGCCACACTTTCTGTGGCGGGTGAGGGAATTCTTTTTCCACGATCACGGAGCGGGTAGAAGTATCGGGCGTCGTCATTTGTCCATCCTTTCCAGAACCTCTGCGAGGCGATCAAACTTGTTTTGCCAGAAAGCGCCGTAGTCTCCGATCCAGTCCACGAGCGGCGCGAGAGCTTCGGGCCTGGCCTGGTAATGGGTCTCGCGCCCCTGGCGGCGATTGTGGACCAGCCGGGCACGCTTCAGCGCGGACAGGTGCTTGGAAACCATCGGCTGAGACACACCGGCGCGCTCCGTCAAAGCGTGAACGGTCTGCTCGCCGTCGCGGGTGAGCCGCTCGAAGATGGCTCGGCGAGTGGGATCGGCCAAGGCCTTGAAGACGCTGTCGGGAGATCTTCGCATGCACAAACCATAACCGAATGGTTATGGTTCGTCAACCCCCCGGACCTCGCTTTTGTTTCAGTGGCCGGGCTGTGCGTCGGGCTGCTCGCCGGGCACGGGGGCGACGTTCTGCAGATAGTCTTTGCCCTTGTCGGTGATGTCGAAGTGCTGGCCTAATTGGAAGCTCGGCGGCAGATCGGCAATGGGCTTTTTATTCTTGATCAGTCCGATGTCGCGCAAGTGGCGCAATTCTTTCTGCAGACTGCTGTCACGCCGGTAGTTGAGATCGGGGTGGTCGCGCAGGTTGCGGAGGTGGGTAAGCTCGATGGGCGGCAGGTCGACATACGATTGCTGGCGCGACTGCGACCAGGTTTCGAGGCGTTGCAGGATGGTTTCGAGCAGCTCGCGGTCGGAGCGGGCAGGGGGTTGAGCGGGATTGGAACCCTGCACGGTCTTGAGGGTCTGCTCGAGGTCGGGCCACCACTTGGCGAAGGAGCGCTCGAGGCGGTCGTTAGGCTTGGGGTTGTCGCGGATGCTGTTAATGCTTTCGACGAGGCGGTAGGTGCCTTCGCGATCGGCGTGGACGTGCTGGAACTGAGCGATCGGGGAGCGGTCGGAGGCGGGCGGCAGCTCGTCGATGAGGTAGGGGACTACGCGCGAGGAAGCGAACTTTTTGGCGATGGCTCCGGCTTCGAAGAGCAGCCAGGGTGACTGCCAGTTGTCGCGGGTAAGGCAGAGGATGCCGAATTCGGACTGCTCGAGCTCGGTGCCGAGTCGCTGCGCCCAGGCTTCGCCGGGAGTGATGTGCTCGGAGACGAAGACCTGCACGGCCTCCTCAAAGAGATCCTGCAGAAGCGACTTGAGGCCGAGAGCGGCGGCTTTACTGCGGTCTCCTGACCAGCTGGTGAAGATGCGCATGGGCGGCGTGCTCCGCGATTCGTCTGGAATGGTCTCACGAATCGGGCAGGAAGTGCACTGGCGGGTCGCGGCATTGAGGCTGCGACGTCGTCCTGAGTGGTAGAGTCTATTCGGGTTGGAGGACGGAGGATGCCCGAACACGAAAAGAACGATGTCCATCACAAGGCGCTTTCCATCAACCTTGATCCCACCACCTTCGGCTCGTTTGCCGAGATTGGCGCGGGACAGGAGGTGGCGCGCTCATTTCTGCAGGTGGGTGGCGCTTCCGGTACGGTAGCGAAAACGATCTCGGCTTATGACAAGGAGGTCAGCGACCACCTTTACGGCGCCGGGACACGATATGTTTCCAAGCCACGCCTGCTGGCCATGCTCGAAAGGGAATGGACGCAACTGCTGGAACAGTTACAGGCGGCCCGCGGAGGCAGCACAAAATTTTTCTCGTTCGTCGACACGATCTCCGCACGCAACTTTGGGGGAACCAACGACGCCCATGGCTGGGTGGGATTGCGTTTTCTCCAGCAGCCGGGCGGAAGTCCAAATGACGTAATCTTGCATATCAACCTGAGGGATCCAAGCAACCTGCAGCAACAGGAAGCGGTTGGGATTCTGGGTGTGAATCTGATCTATGCCGCCTTTTATGCGATGGCCTCGGAAGAGGAATTTCTGCGAAGCGTATTCGAGGAATTGGGGCGCCACAGGATAGAGATCGACTGCGTGGAGTTGGCGGGACCGGCGTTTGACGGCTGGGACAGGGACGAGGTACATGCCTTTCTTGTCGCAGGCGGATTCGCTGAGGCTGTGGTCTTCACGGCGGACAACCAGCTGGAGCCGGCGAATGAAATCCTCTACAAACGGGCGCTGGTGCTGGCACCGGGAAGATTCGACAACGTGTACAGCCTTCACGCGGATCTTATCGAGGACACATTGGCGCAATTGCCAGAAGAGGAATTGAAGGAGAGTAAAGGCGGACTGGGATTATTCTGCCTATCTGTCGCCGGCCTCAGCACCCCGGACAAGGAAGCGTCGATCAAGGAAATTCTGGAACATGTGGTGAGGTTGCAAGGGCTGGGCTACGGAGTGATGGTGTTTCGCGATCGGGAACTCTACACCATGAGCGCGTTTGCGAATCGCTACACGAAATTGCGGATTCACTTCGCGGTTGGACTCTCGGTGCTGGTGCGTGTTTTAGAGGACGGCTACACAGGCCTGGCAGGCGCGCTGCTGGAGGCGCTCGCGCGGATCTTCACGCAAAATGTCCGAGTGAGTGTGTATCCGATGACCGTCGAAGAGGCGCGGAGTCGAGCAGCCAACGACCGGCTTACCGAATGGACGTGGAAAGAGACGGACGGAATCGTCACGGCGGACAATCTGCGTCCTCCAGAGCCGGTCAATTCCCTGTATCAATATCTGCTTAAGAGCGAGTTTATTCTCGTGGGGAAGCCTCGCAAAGGGGCGGCTGCGTGACATCGGCTTAGCGTGCTCCGTGCGGTTCTGGATGGGCGGTCAGACCTGATTTCGACTACACCATGGACGCACAGAGTGAGTTTGTTACTTGGGCTGGTTGCGTGTGAGCACGGGCGCCATTGTCTCGAAGATGCCGTCATTCCTGATCAGCTTGTGAAAGAGAATGGCTCCGACATGCATCAGAATGGTCGCGAAGAAGGCAAAGGCCAGGTAGTGATGTGCACGCCACAACCAGGTATGCAGGGTGGGACTCAAGGGCAGGATGGACGGCAGATGCAGGCTACCGAACAGCACCACCGGGTAGGACGCTGCTGACAACATTCCCCAGCCGATGAGCGGCATGCTGATCATCAGCGCGTAGAGGACATATTGCGACAGTTCTGCGCCCAGTTTGATTGGCTCCGGCAGGTCGGGCGGCAGCGCAGGTGCCTTGTAGATAAGGCGCAGCGTGAGGCGGATGAGTGCCAGCACCAGGATGGCGATACCGAGCGGCTTATGAATCTGGACCAGTGTCAGGTACTTCGAGGTGATGGTTGAGACCATGCCTACCCCGATGAACAACATGGACAGAATGCAGATTGCCATGAGCCAGTGAAGCAGTCGCTGCGGCGCGGTGAAGCGTTTTCGGCTGGTTGTCATTACCTGGCTCCTGTGTCGGTACCCGGATAGTGGGAGGCTTCTGCTGTGCGGCTGTTGTACGACCGGGAATAGGCGGCCGAACGGGCGGCGGGGAATGGGTCATCGGAGGTCGTGATGCCGGCAGGTAACACGGTCGGGTCGAAATTGATGTTGAGACACGGACCGTCACGCTCCGGCTCGATCTGCTGTACGGTGAGCGTGCCAACCTCGACGGTGCGGCGATCCGCAGGCCATGCCTTGTTGGGGTCCGCCGTGGAGTCACCCGGGTTGGCTTCGGTCACCACCAGGCTCCAGCGTTGAGGTCCGGCAGCGACACGCTGAGTGATCTCCTGCTCCAGGAAATCAGGGCCACGTTTGGCCAATTCATCCGGCGGAACCGATACAGGTTGCGCCGCCGGAATCAACGACCAGCGTATCGGATGCGTGGCGCCGGATCCGTCGACAAATAGAAAAGAGTCGAGACTGTTGTAGCGCTCCTCGGCATAGCTCCCGGTCCAGGGACCACCCTTGGCCCAACCGAGGAACGTGATGAATTCCGGATGCGCGGCAATGAACTTCTTCATCGCATCGGGATTCTTGCTTCCAGAAGCAGTCAGCAGTTCGTAGAAACCCTGCGGAGTCGAAACGGGGAAGATCGGCGCATTGATCATGGCGCTGCGCCATTCCTGCCCGTCCGGCGTCTTGATGCTTATGCCGAGGCCACGCACGCGCACCGTGGCATCTGCGGCGTCTGGATCCGGAGTGCCGAGGTTAAAGCGTCCCAACACCGGATATTGACCTCGGGCGAAAACCGGCGCCCTGGAAAGCGACGAACCATCGCCGTTAGCCTCGAACGTGCCAGTAAAACAGATGCCTTTGGCGTGGTTGCGACGATGGCCCAACGCCGGGCCGCCGGGAGGTGCCAACGCCGCTACCAGTTTTTTGGGAGTCAGCCTTTGCGGTGACAACCATCCAGCCGTGTAGGCAAAAGCGACCGCGGCTATGCCGACCACCGCAGCAATGATCAACACCGGCCCAAGCCGAAATGAATTTGGTGATGCAGGTGACTGGACCATTCAAACCTCACTCTTGCCATCAAGGGATCTCAGGCTGATACCGTCACTGTCCCGCCGGAAACTCTGCGCGCACCAGCAGAAGGCGATTCACGTCATTGCCCGGTTTCAGGCTGTCTGGACGTAATGATGCGCTCAGCATAGCGGCGTGTGCTGCTTTTTTTGCAGCAGCGCTATGCCGCCATGGCTGACTATTGCAACTTCGCGTACTCCGCCTTTGCCTGCTTGTAGACGGGAATTTCCGAGTCGGCGTCTTGCCACAGCGTGAGGAAGTCCTTGTACTCTGCCAACTCCCGGACGCGAGCGGCGTCGGAATCTGCGCCCGCAGAGTTCTTCGCCTGCAGGGCGTTCGTGCGGGCCATGCCGAGGTGCGCGAGCGCTCCCGTCCAGCAGTTCCACACCATGCCGCTGTGATCGAGAATCTTCTGGAACTCGGCGGCCGCTTCCTTGCCCTGGCCCGCCGACAGGTATGCCTGTCCGCGAATGTAGGTTGGATACAAGCAGGAAATCTGAGAGATGAATTGGATCGCTCCATACTCGATAGGCGGCGATGCAAGTTGCAGGTCTTCGATTGCCTCAGCGGGAGCTTTACGGGTGAGCGCCACTTGCCCCTCGATGGCAGGCAACCAGATCGACTGCATCTGGGAGTCGAGGGGATAACGCTTGTTCAAGTCTTGTGCTGTGGATCGCGCATGCGCGGTGTCACCTGCCATGGCGTAAGCCAGCGCAGCTTCTACCTCTACCCCAAGGCTGGTGGGATACAGCTTTAACCCCTCAGCCGCTGCCTGCTTCGCTTCGCCGAAATTCCCAAATGCCGCTTCGCGCAATGCCGCATTTTCCCACCAGATTGCACCCGTTTCCCGGCTGTCGGCCCGTATCGCAGAATCCACAGCCTGCTTGGTTCGCTCGCGTGCTTTGCCCAGATGGCCTGCATAGGCGTTGGTATCGGAGTCCAGAGAAAGGCTGTAATTTTCTACTGCGGAGTGGTCCGCAAACCAGTGCTGCTGCTGGGCCATTGCCGAAGCATGTGCTGCCAGAAAGGCCAAGCCATAGAGCGCATTATGGAGCACGAAATCGTCGAGCTTCCGATCCTGCGCTTCACGGATTATTGCTCGCGCCTCGTCGAGGCGTTGCAAAGCCAGCAAGGAGTTAGCGAGGTCTCCATAAGCGCCGACTCGCTCCGGCGCGAGCTGCCGTGCCTGGCGAATCACCTCAACCGCTTTCTCATACTTTCCCTGGAAGCTGTAGACACTACCCAAAGCGGAGTATGCGCGGTCCGATCGCGGATAATTGTCGATCAGTTGCTGATAAGCCTGGGCTGCTTTGTCCAACTCTCCGGTGACGAACTGGAAATAATCAGAGGTGATGATCAGCCTCTCCCGTTCGCTGGCGTGCTCCCGCAACTCGAAGGCTTTGGTGTAGTACTCACTTGCGCGTCCTACCTCGCCCAGGCTGGCGTAGTCTCCGGCCACCGCGTGATATCCAGTGGCAAAATTCGGATCGAGCTGAATGGCACGTTGATCGTAAACCAGCGCTGCGTCGGTTCCCTTCTCCTGATTGATCTTGACTCCCATGCTGTAGGCCTGCAACGCTTCCAGCGAAGAGGTGGTTGCCTCGGGCAGCGGAACGTCGAACTTCTGCACCGTGGCCAGCGACTCGCCCAACTGAACACGCAGCTTCGCCGCGGCGTCACCCATTGCGTTCAGCACCTTTTCCTTGCCATTGGCTGTCACTTGCACCTGCCCCAGCATTTCGTCGCTCTGGCAGTTGACTGCCTTCAACGCGAGCACGTATTCGTTTCCCAGGTTCGCGATAGATCCGGCGATATAGGCCTTGCTGCCCACACGCATGCAAAGTTCCCGGGCGAGCTCGGGCGTCAGCTTCGTATTGACGGGGAGGGTCATCAGCTTCAGTGTGGACGCAACCTTGCTGTCGGAAAGCACATTCAGGAACGGAGATTGGTTCAGTGCGACTGTGAGCGCCGTCTTCAGCGTGTCGTCAAACACCGCATCGCCAGTCTTGTTATCGAAATCGGCGGCCACGACTGTGTCTTTGTCCGTAAGGAGCCTGTTCTGGTGGGAGCGGTAGTACAAACCTGCCGCAACGAGTGCCGCAATCAAAACAACTGCCGATCCGGCGAGCAGAGGCCAAAGGATCCTTCTCTGAGTCGCCGCTGCCGGCGGGTTCAGAGTCGCTTCGGACGCACGCAGGCCGGTCCCGCTGTCTACGGCCCCCGCGCCAGACCGCAGTGCACCTGCCTCAGGGGTGGCTACGGCACCAGCGCCTGGCGCGGGTACCGCTCTTGAACTCGCTGAGTCCGTGGGGCTCGATCTTAGCCCTGAGCCCCGGCCGCTTTCGCTGTCGCGCTTCAGACGTTGCAGTTCCGCCCGCATGTCGGAAGCACTCTGATAACGCAGGTCGCGGTCCTTTTCCAGCGCGCGGAGAATCACCGCTTCCAGCCCCGGCGGAACATGCGGGTTCAACTGCGATGGCGGCACCGGCTCGTCGCGCAAAATGGCACTGCAAATGTCGCCCGAACTTTCGCCCTCGAACGGCAGCCTCCCCGTCGCCATCCCGTATAAGACCGCGCCAAACGAGAACAGATCTGTGCGTGCATCCAGTTCCCTGGCCCTCACCTGCTCCGGCGACATGTAGGCCACGGTGCCTATCATCACTCCCGGACTGGTCAGGTGCTGCGGCTCCGGGTCGGGAAGTTCGGTGAGACAATCCCCGCCGCTCTTAGCCGTGGCCTTGAATGTCACCATGGCCAGTCCGAAGTCAAGAATCTTGGCGTGACTGCGCCTGGTGACAAAGATGTTCGCAGGCTTGATGTCGCGGTGCACGATGCCTTCGCTGTGGGCTGCGTCGAGCGCGTCCGCGATCTCGATGGCGATGGGAAGAAGCTCGTCCATTGGCATAAGTCGGCCCTGCATGCGGTGTTTCAGCGTCGTCCCGTCGAGGAACTCCATCACGATGAAGGTCCGGCCGTCTTCCTCGCCAATGTCGTGGACGGTGCAGATGTTTGGATGATTGAGAGCCGAGGCCGCTCGGGCCTCACGACGGAAACGCTCAAGAGACAGCGGGTCGTGGGCCAGATCATCGGGCAGGAACTTCAGCGCCGCAAAGCGCCCCAGGCGCGTGTCTTCTGCCTTATAGACGATGCCCATACCGCCGCCGCCGAGCCTTTCCAGGATGCGGTAGTGCGAGATCGTAGTGTCGATCATCTCGGCGCAGTCACGGGGAAATGAACGTGATGATACGGATGAGGCGCAAGGCCGTCAACGAGGGCAAGTCTCTTGCCGGCTATTGCGCGAGCCGTCTCACTCGGTGCGGAGGGCGGCTCGTCAGTCAGGTTAAGTGAGCGGACAGTACGACGTTATGATGTCTTCATGTCGCTCACAGCAGATGCTCCTCTCTATTCACGCGTGGAAGCGGTCCTCGCCAGCGAGATCGGTGATGGAGCTCTGAAGGTCGGCGATCAGTTGCCGACCGAAGACAGCCTCATCACACGATTCGAAGTAAGCCGCATTACTGTTCGCCGCGCTATTCAGAATCTTGTGAGTCGCGGTCTGGTTGAGATTCGTCGCGGCAAAGGGACGTTTGTGGCCGCGTCCAAGATAACGCAGGAACTTACAGAGCTAAGCGGATTCGTAGAGGATATGCGTGCACTCGGCCGCAGACCAACGGCCCGGGTGATCGGCAAAGAGATTGTGACTGCCGATACAACCGTGGCGCGTCACCTGGCGCTGACGAAGGGAGAGCACGTCGTCAGAATCCGCCGGGTGCGCCTGGCCGATGGCGTTCCGCTCTCCTTCGATGAGACCTATCTGCCGGTGGAGATCGGTAAGAGGATCATGACCAACAACCTGAAGGTAGAGCCCATCTTTACTCTTCTTGAGCGCAAATACGATGTTCCGCTGGTCGAGGCGGAGTACAAGCTGGAAGCGGTGGCAGCCGAGGCTGAGGTTGCTGCGGCACTACGGGTAAAGCAAGGCAGCCCGATCTTCCGAATTGAGCGAACTTCATACTCAACCGGCAATCGACCGGTCGATTATGAAAGGCTGTATTACCGGGGCGATCTCATTCGCTTCGTGACACGACTGGCACGCAAGGTCCCGCGCTGAACTTCGATGATGCGTCCGGCGATCCCGCAGGGTGACGCTTCCAGCTTTTCCTCGTGAGATAGCGGTCGATCGCCAATGGGCCCGAACCGCCGAGCACAAGCGCGGCGAGGCAACCAAGGTAGAGCAGGTCGCACTCGTAGCCGGGAGGCCCGAACTGAGCGCGACCGGAGACTACGCTCACGATCTTGATTGAGCTGAATCCGTAAGGCAGGTGAACGGAAAACATCGCGACGAGGAGAACGCCTGCCGTAGGCAGACTGGCAAGGGGAATGAAGGCTCCCAGCAAGACCGCGAGTCCTCCGAAGAGTTCGATCAGGATGGTGAGCCATGCCATGAAATGCGGCGCGGGCACGCCGATCGCATGCAGAATGAGGGCGAATGCTTCCGGGCCCTTCGCTAGCTTGGCGTAGCCGTGCTGCATGAAGCCATACCCAACAATCAGCCGAAGCGGGATGGGAGCACAGCGAGTTAGCGAAGCTCGATTCAGGAATGCGAAACGACCATTGACTCCAGGATCTGATGTTTTGCAAGTGTCAATCATATTTCAGTTGCTCCCTTTGAAGTCACCGAATCAGGGACCACGAGAGAGGTGGCGTGCCTGGACTGGTTAAGTTGCCTACATTATGATGTTATAATGTTATAATGGTTACAACCTCAGCGCATATTTTTTGTGCCTACGCAGCCGTCCCGTTCTCAGGAGCAGGCCATGCCGCCGAATGAGATATCCGCTGCGGTGCAGCGGCCCAGTTTCAGGGAAGCACTGCGGTTCTGGTTCAAACTGGGGTGGATCAGCTTTGGCGGTACCGCAGCTCACATCGCGATCATGCATGAGGAGTTAGTCGAGCAGAAGCGGTGGATCAGCAATGGGAAATTCCTCCATGCGCTGGGCCATTGCATGATTCTGCCGGGGCCGGAGGCGCAACAGCTCGCGATCTACATTGGCTGGAAGCTACATGGCAAGCGCGGCGGAGTTGTTGCCGGCACGCTCTTCGTTCTGCCCTCGATGTTCGTGCTGCTGGGGCTAAGCCTGATCTATGTGAAATGCGGCAATGTGCCGTGGGTTGTGGCGATGTTCAACGGCCTCAAGCCCGCCGTGATCGCTTTAGTTGTAACGGCTCTCTATAGAGTTGGGAAGAGAGCTCTGCGCGGACCTGTGGAGAGTATCGTCGCAGCAACCGCATTTGCTGCGATGTTCTTCTTTGATGTTTCGTTGTTGCTGGTGATGCTCGGCGCAGTTGTTCCTGGAGTCGTCCTGGGGACTTTGCGGCCCGATCTTCTTCACAGGCCGATTGAGGCAGGCGCCCAAGACGACGAGAGTAGTTACTATATCGGCTTGACGCCGGTGACGACAGCGCCTGCCGTTCGCCTCGGGCCGACGGCGAAGCTGACTGCGGTCGTCTTGATGTTGTGGATTCTGCCGTTGACTGCCTTCCGGTTCTTTGTTGAGGATTTCCACTTCTGGCGGAGCCTGGTGCTTTTTTTTACGAAGACGGCATTTGTAACTGTCGGAGGATCGTACACGGTCATCCCGTATGTGGCGCAAGTTACAGTGTCAAAGCTGCACTGGTTAACCAGACCGCAGATGACAGACGGATTTGCGCTCGCCGAGACAACGCCCGGTCCTCTGATTATTGTCGTGGCCTTCGTTGGATTCATGGCCGGATACAACCACTTCCACGGATCGCTGTGGATGGGGACGCTGGGTCTTCTGATGACGACCTTTTTCACCTTTCTACCCTGTTTTTTCTTCGTCTTTGCCGGTGCGCCGCTCGTGGAGCAGACACAGAGCAAGCCGACGATTCGGGGCATCCTGGCATTGGTGGCGGCGGTCGTGGTCGCGGCGATCCTCAACCTGACGCTCTTTCTGGGGAAGGCTGTCATTTTTCCCTCAGGGATATTGACCCTCAGAGGCCTCGATGCAATCTCTTTGGGATGGGTGATTCTTTCGCTCGTGCTGCTCGGAAGATTCAAGCAAAATGTGATTCACCTGATCCTGCTGAGCATTGGATTTGGCTTGATCCGCCATGTGGCGCGGTTGTGAACCAGGCCTCCTATTCTGTGCGCAGGGCGGTGACGGGGTTGATGGATGCGGCGCGCTGCGCGGGGATGATGCTGGCGAGGAAAGCGCAGATGCCGAGGGCGAGGATAGAGACGGAGAGGACGAGCGGGTCCCATCCCTTGACCTGGTAGAGCTGATTGGCAATCAGGCGGGAGCAGCCGATGGAGATGGGGATGCCGACAGCGAGTCCGATGAGGATCTGCATGAAGGCTCCGCGGAGGACGAGGCGGATGACGTTGCTGCGATTTGCGCCGAGAGCCATGCGGACGCCGATCTCGCTGGTGCGGCGCTCGACGGCGTAAGCGGTGACTCCATAGAGACCGACAGCGGCGAGGACGAGGGCAAGGAGGCCGAAGAGGCCGGTCATCTGTGCGATGGCGCGCTGCTGATCGAGGTTGGAGTCGACCTGCTCCTGCAGGGTCTGGATGTTGAGCAGAACGAAATTAGGATCGATGTCGGCGAAGATGCTGCGAAGCTGCAGTTCGAGGCCTTCCATGCTGTTGCTGCGCAGCTGGAGCACCACTCCCTCGATGAAGTGCGTCTCGTCGTCGATGCTCTGCATCATCGAACTGTCATAGCTACTGTGCTGGGCCAGCGGCACGAAGAACAGGGGACGGGGTGGTTCGCGGTTGGCGAAGTCCCAGCCATATCTCGCGTTGCCGACGACGCCGATGATTTCGAAGGTCGAGCCGTAACGGGGCAGGTCGAGGCCAAAATGTGCGCCGATCGGGTCTTCGCCCGGCTTGAAGAACGTATGCACAAAAGCTTCGTTGACGACGGCGACGTTGCGGGTCGAGGCCGTGTCTTCCGGAGTAATTGAGCGGCCGCGGATGACCTTCTGCCCCAGGGTTTCGAGATAGCCGGCGCTGACGTGATCCCAGGACGAGCCGATGTGCTGGTCGGTCATGCTGGGCATGGGGTGGCCCTCGCGGATGACGATTTCGCCCCAGTTGTCCTGAAGAGGCGTGTACTGGGCCAGGGCGGCGCGTTCGACGCCGGGCATATGGGAGAGCCGATCCTGCAGTTCGCGGTACATGGCGTCGAGCTTGGGCTGCGAGTAGGCGCTGTAGGGTGCGGTGAGGCTGATGGTGACGCGGCGGTCGGTGTCGTAGCCGAAGTCCTGGTGCTGCATGTTCATGAGGCTGCGCGTAAGCAGGCCGGCTCCGGCAAGCAGGACGACGGAGAGTGTGGCCTGGAAGACGACGAGGATCTTTTGCGGAAGGCTGGAGCGATCGTGGGTGCTGCGATTGGCGCCGCGCAGGGCCTCGGCAGGATCGGAGCGCGAGGCGAACCATGCGGGGGCGGTTCCGAAGAGCGCGCCGGTGATGAGGGACAAAGCGAAGGCAAAGGCGAGCACGGCGAGGGACGGCGTTGCGTCGATGGGGACGAACTTTGCGCCGTGGAAGTTGAGGGTGACGATGAGCTTCACGCCGAGGTATGCGACGATGAGGCCGGCGAAGCCTCCAAGGACAGAGAGAACGATGCTTTCGGTCAGAGCCTGCCGGATGAGGCGTCGGCGCGATGCGCCGAGGGCGAGGCGAACGGAGGTCTGCTGGCGGCGCGAGGCTGCCCGAGCCAGCAGGAGATTGGCAATGTTGGCGCAGGCGATGAGCAGGACGAGGCAGCAGACTCCGAGCAGGATGCGCAGGTTGTCACCATAGTCCGCCTTCATAGTGCCGACCCCGGTTCCGGCGGGGACGACCTTGATGACCTGCTTGGACAGGCCGGCTTTGATCCCGGCCATCCAATCGGCGGGCATGTCGCTGTCATTGACGAGCCATTGACGGATGAGGGCGGTCATGCGGTCGGGTACTGCATTCGGTGTTGCGCCGGGCTTCAGCCTGCCGATGACGCGCAGCCATGCCTGGAAATGGTGGAGGAAGGAGTTGGCTCCGCTGAACATGGGCTCCTGGTTGATGGGGATCCAGAGGTCGGGAGGGTCGCTGCGCAGCGTTTCTCCGAAGAAGCCGGGCGGAGTGATTCCGATGATGGTGAAGGGATGTCCGTTGAGGATGAAGTTCGAGCCCACGACTTTGGGGTCGGAGCCGTATTGCTGCTGCCAGGCGCGATAGCTGAGCATGGCGACCGGAGCTGCGGAGGGCTGATCGTCGGAGGGCTGGATGGTGCGTCCGGCAAAGGCGCCTAGGCCGAAGGTGTGGAAGTAATTACCGCTGACGAACTCGTTGCGCAGGGGCCGGGCGATGTGGTCGCTCTCACTGCGACGGGTGCTGACCTGCCAGCCTCCGGCCTGGAAAGCAGCAAGCTCTTCGAACTCAGGCGTGTTCTTCTTCATGAGCTCGTAGAAGGGATAGGAGAACATCCCCCATTTATCCTGCGGGCTGCCCTCGACGCAACAGTCCTGCCCTTCGCCGATGCGGTAGAGAGTGGAAGGATCGACCACCGGCAGGGACTTGAGCATGACGGTATGAATGAGGGAGAAGATGGCGGTCGTGGCACCGATGCCGAGCGCCAGGGTGAGCATGGCGGTCAGGGTAAATACGGGGGACTGACGCATCTGGCGGAATGCGTAGGCGATATCCTGGCGCAGAGTCTGCATGTGGGCCTCTGATGGGAGGTACGGCTGGTGGACGAGAGATGTTCCCGCAGATGTTAGAGCGCCGGGACGTAGGCGAAAGGGGTCTGTTTTAGTGCCGGGAGGAATTCGCGAACGCGGACCAACGGACAGAGGGTGGGGGCGCATCTACCCAAGGCAGTGACGGAGATGTGCCGACTGCTCACGGCGCATTATCACCGTCGGTGTGAGAGGTGCAAAAAGGGATCAGTCAGCGGGGGCGTGGGGTTTTCGCGATTTCTCCTGCTCGCCGCCGGTGAAGGAGAATCGCCGACAGCCGGCGGACTCCGCTGACAGGTTCTTTCTCTCTTGATCCGAATCAGTCGAGACGAACGAGGTAGGCTTCGCCCTCTTTGGGGGAGATGCTCTTTGCGATCTCGACGGCGCGGTCGCGGTCGTCGGCCTGCGGACGAATGCGCACCCAGTGGCCGGTTGGTCCGGTGAATTCGATCACGTTAGCAGTTTCATATTTGTGCGAGAGATGCTCTTCGAGCTTGATGGCGTCGTGTTCGCTGGAGAAGGCGCCGATCTGGACGCACCAGCGGCCACCGGAGGCGATGGGGTGGGGCGTGTCGTAGACGTCGACGCGGACACGGGCGGTGCCTGGACGCCAGACGCCGACTTCTTTGGCTGCGCCGATGGAGAGATCGATGATGCGGTCGGGAACGAAGGGTCCGCGGTCGGTGACGCGCATGATCGCGGATTGGCCGGTCTGAAGATTCGTTACGCGGATGAGCGAGCCCATGGGCAGGGTGCGATGAGCGGCGGAGATGCCGTTCTGGTCGTAGACCTGTCCGTTGGCGCCGCGGTGAGCGTGGTAGTTGGGTCCGTACCAACTGGCCATTCCTTCTTCGCTGTAGATGGGCTGGCGGGAGGCGACGATGGCTTCGTCGGAGTTGAGTGCGGGTTCAGCGGGCGCGGGCGGCGGTGTTTCGGACGACGGTGCAGCGACTGGAGGCGCAGGCCGCGGAGCAGCAGGAACGACGGGCGGCGGAGGCGGCGTGTAGGCGACCTGGGAGCGGTGGCTGCATCCCGCGAGACAGAGCACAGCAGCAAAGCAGGCAAGCGTTAAAACCTCGGACCGGGGCGTGTTTCGAATTAAGTTGACGGGCCGGGTCATGGTCATTTGTTCTGACCCGGATCCTGGGCATTTTGTCGCGCGGCGGCGGTTCGGTCGAGATGTTCGGCGAGCTTCGTCAGCTGGTCGGCAGCGACGCGCAGTCCTCTTGAGGAGTTGTCGCGGACCCGGGGCACGACTTCGTCGTTGAGGTAGGCGATAACTTTCTTAAGCTCGTCTTCGACGCGCGGGACGGCCTTGTTTACGGTCTCGTCGATTTTGCGGCCGAAGTCTTCGAATCCACTGCCGGGCTGATAGCTCATGTGTCCTCACGCAGTCGTTCACGGTTAAGTATCGGCTAAGTATCGGCGGCTAACTGCGTGAAATCAATGATGGATAACAGATGGTGCCGCGCGAGTAACTGCTCCTGAATCGCATATGGCTGGCTTAGATGCGGCTTAATGCATCCCGGAGAGCGGAAGTGCATTCTTATGTAAGAACATCCACCGACTAAAGGAGGGGAGAGAGCTCACAGCTGTCTCCTAAAGCCCGTATCCAGCGAGAAGGGAGAGTGCTTACTGATGGGAAAGACTGGATCTCCATGGAAGTTTTCTTTTCTGCTTTTGATTTTTCTTCCAAAAGTCGCTGCATTTTGCCAGCAACCAGGGCCGCAGGTAAAAGCCAACGCGCTTCCCGACGCACCTCCGGTACATCCATCTGAGACTGGACCTGTCGCCCCATCCAAGTGGTTCGGCATAGTGGATCCGGGAGAAAAGGTGCCTCCGCTCTATACCCGCGACAAAATGATGTTCTGGCTGCACGAGGAGTTCCAGCCGCTAAGCCCGTTTCCTGCATTTGTAACGTCTGGATGGGAACAGATGCTGAACACGGATCCTAAGTACGGTACGGATTCCGGGGCGTACGGCGAACGACTGGGCGCTGCAGTATTGCGCGAGGCCAGTATGAGGTTTTTTTCCGACAGCCTGTTCCCGACGATTACACACGAAGACCCGCGCTATTTTCGCATGGGCCGGGGAAGTGTGACATCGCGAGGAGTCTATGCGGCGGAGCGCGTGTTTGTGGCCCAGCGCGATGACGGATCGCGCGGCTTCAACTATTCGGATACCCTGGGCCGAGCTGCGGCCTCTGCACTGGCCATGACATACTATCCGGGCAAGAGTACGAATGCGGTGGTTGCCTCGAGGACGTGGGGCGTCTCGCTGGCAGGACTGGCAGGGAACAATCTGTTCTTCGAGTTCTGGCCGGATGTTCGGGATAGGGTCTTTCATCGGCACAGGGACCAGGACATTCAGTAACCAAACGCAGTCCACGGTCGCGCGCAGGGGTCAATCAGATACGGGTCAGAAACGCAGATACACGCCGACCATCGGCTCTGTAGTAAGTCGATGGCTGTCGGTGTTGAGAAACGCTTCTCCAAAATCGGGTGCCTTGTAATAGAGGCCACGGTACTGGACGCGTATTCCGAAATGACTGGTGAACAGGGCCTGATTTACACCGACGCTGAAGTTCAGAGCCGGGCGCCCTTGCCAGGAGACATTTTGTCCGCCGTTCAGTGACGGGGAAAAGATGAGGGCACTGACGCCGACCTCGGCGAAGGGATGAAAGCCGAGGGCACCGGGCGCGGTGAACAAATAGGCTCCGCTGAAGTCGTGCAGATTGTGCTGATAGGGATAAGGCTGACCTGTGTAGTACTCGTTAAAACGGGTGTAGGCGTAACTCCCTTCGTATCCCAGCCACCAGTGATAGCTGTGACGGAAGGCCGCCTGGCCTCCGACGGAATCGCTCGTACTCTGCGTGATTCCATTGCCGGATACGGTGGTTGTGAACTGGCCAAAAACACTTACTGACACATCGCTGTTGTGGAGCGGGTGCTGCGCGTGAGCAGGAAGCGTGAAAACTCCGAGAGCGATGAAAAAGACGGCGACAACAAGCGGGCGAAAGTGCATGCGAACCGGAGAGACCTCTGCCTCCAATAATAATGAAGCGATTGGGGTAATGGGACTCATGGAGCCGCGCTGACCGCCGATGTACCCGCCGAGTCACCGGAGCCCGCGCTAAGGGCGTCCCGTTCGCAGGCGGCATTTCCCGTCCGGGTGCTTATTTTCGCCGTTCGGCCACTAATGATTTAACTCCGTCCGGCTGGCGCCTATCCTTGTAACTGGTAAAGTCTTCTGGGCGAAGCAGTTCGCCCTGGTAGATGCGCCGGCAGTCTGGCAGACCCCCAGCCGCTGGCTTGACCGAGGATTCAAAGAGCCGCCCGCTGAGCGGGCGATAAGCCAGTCAAATAGGAGACTGATACATGTCAAAAGCCGTCAAGTATGCGGAGAGGACACTCACGTATGCGGCGCAGGGCGCATGGGCCGTTTTCGAGAAGCTGAACAGCATCCGACCCAACCCTTCTTTCACTCCCAGGTGGTCGGATAAGCCGCTGCTCAAGTCGTACCAGAAGGAGAAGCCTCCTCTGGGCTGGCCGCGTACGACGGACTCGCTTTGTCCGAAGTGCGTGCCCGAGATCCGCCAGCAGATTATCGATGGCAAGCTGCCCCACGAAATCCTTCTCAACGAGAAGGTTGGCGAGATCAAGGCGCAGATCATCGAGCGCGACGGCAAGATACTGATGGTGAAGGATTGCCCCAAGCACGGGCACTTCGAAGACGTTATGTCGATCGACACGGCGTTCTTCAAGCACCTCGAAGAAGTTTTCCCAGGGCGCGACATCAAGGCGCACAACGACGAGAAACTGCACAACCACGGGACCTCCACTGTCACCCACGGGCGTGGGTCGGTGCTGACGATCGATCTGACGAACCGCTGCAACATGATGTGCGATCCGTGCTTCATGGATGCGAACCAGGTTGGCTTTGTCCACGAGCTGACGTGGGAAGAAATCAAGACCATGCTGGACAACGCCATCACCATCAAGCCGCGCCGCCAGATGTCGGTGCAGTTCTCTGGTGGCGAGCCGACGCTTTCACCGTACTTCCTTGACGCCGTGGCTTACGCGCGCAAGGTGGGGTACAACTCGGTGCAGGCGGCTACCAATGGCATTGAGTTTGCGAAATCGAAGGAACTTTGCCGCGCGGCTGCTGAGGCTGGCCTGCGCTATGCGTATCTGCAGTTCGACGGCATCGGCAACGCAGCCAATTCGCATCGCAAGGTCGGCAATCTGTTCGATGTGAAGCTGCAGGCGATCCATAACCTGCACGAAGCAGGCGTGGACATTGTTCCGGTGACCACGATCATCAACGGCATCAATAATGAGCAGGTAGGACGCATCGTTCAGTTCGCGCTGGACAATCCCAAGAAGATCAACTTCATCAGTTTCCAGCCGGTTTCGTTCACGGGCCGCGACGAGGCGGTGAGCGATGAGCGCCGCGAAGCACAGCGCTATACGCTGAGCCACATGGCGCACGACATCAAGGATCAGATGGGCCTGGGCGAGCCGGTTCGCGACTGGTTCCCGATCAGCTTCATGAGCACCTTCTCCGACTGGGCCGACCTGGTGCACGGACCGAACCACGACTGGGGACAGCTCTCATGCGGATGCCATCCGAACTGCGGCATCGGCATGGCGCTGATGATCGACAAGGAAACGAAGGAAGCCGTTCCGGTGACTGCGTTCCTGAACGCTGATCGTCTTGCGAAAGATATCGCCAAGATCAACGATGCCGCGCGCGGCAAGTTCCTCTCGATCTTCGGCGTCACGCTGGCGCTGCTCCGCAACTACGATCCGACCAAGTCGCCGACACACTTCAAGATCCTCGACCTGCTGGCGAAGTTCGATAAATGCTTCGGCGCGACCGGCCGCAATTACGGCAAGGTCACCGGCGACCGCACCATGGAAGACATCGAGAAGCGCCGCGCCGACCGCTGGAACTTCCTCTTCATCGCCGGCATGTGGTTCCAGGACCTGTTCAACTACGACTTCCGCCGCACCGAGCAGTGCATCATTCCCTACGCGACGCAGGAGGGCGAGATCAGCTTCTGCGCATACAACACAGGCGTGGGCTGGCGAAATATCATCGAGAAGATGCACATGACGTCGACGCTTACCAAGTGGTACGACGAGCATGGACGGCATGAGATCTTCGCGGGCGGCAAGAAGGTGGGCATGGGCGACGCGCAGCATACTCTGGTCCTGCACCAGGAGCATGTGGACGCCGCAGCCAACGACACCTTTGAGAAGTCGGGTATCGCAAAGAACTCGCGCGAAGAGAAGATTCGCGCGCGCGACGCGAAGCTCAAGCAGGACGCCGAGAATGCCCAGATGGCGAGGCTGTATCGCGAGCATGTGCTTGGCGAGAAGCCGGTTGAGGGGATCGTTTCCATCAACTCGATCGCTCCGGCTCCGAAGGCTGCTCCCGCACCGCAGGCCGAAGAGCCCGTAATGGGGGACTGACCGTCGAGGTACACGCGGCTTCGCAGCAAAAACAGAAAGCCCGGCTTCGTGCCGGGCTTTTTCTTTTGCCTGCTATTATCCGGTGCGGAAATAAATCAGAAAATTTTGCGGAAGCATGTCGATCTGGGTGTCGTCCGCTCGACGTCCTAATAGAGACGGGACTGGAACCCGGCTGACAAATCGAAAAGGAGATGGGGAAATGAAATTTCTATGCATTTACAAGCCTGCGAAGCCGGAGGGTGGACTTCCGACCCCGGAAGAGATGGCCAGGATGGGAGCGCATATCGAAGAGAGCATGAAGTCGGGCCTGCTGATCGCTACCGAAGGCTGCATGCCGAGTGCGTTGGGAGCCCGGGTACGCCGGACGGATGGGAAGTTTACGGTGGTAGATGGTCCATTCACCGAGGCGAAGGAAGTGATTGGCGGGTTTGCACTGATCCGGGCGAATTCAAAGGAAGAGGCGGTGCAGAGCGCTCAGGACTTTATGAATATTGCCGGCGATGGCGAGGTCGAGGTTCGGCAGATTTACGAGGTGCCGGAGTGCTTCGCGCCGCGCGTTGCGGCAGGTGCCGAAACCGTTGGGGCGCACTAGGACTCTTCGACGAAGCGGGTGGGTGGCCATCCGCTTGTCATCCTGAATGGAGAAGATAGATGCGATTCATGATGCTGATGATTCCGGGCGGCTATGAGAAGGCCGCGCCGGGTACGATGCCGGACCCGAAGGCGGTGTCGGCGATGATGGAGTACAACGAGGAGCTGCAGAAGGCCGGGGTGCTGCTGGCTCTCGACGGGCTGTATCCTCTCTCGACTGGCGCCCGGGTTTCGTTTGCTAGCGGCAAGCCGGTGGTTACCGACGGACCTTTTTCGGAGGCGAAAGAGGTGATCGGCGGCTACTGGATGATCCAGGTGAAGTCGAAGGAAGAGGCCATTGAGTGGGCCAAGCGGTGCCCGGGATCTCCGAACGAGGTTGTCGAGGTGCGGCAGGTGATGGAGATGGATGACTTTACCGGAGACGCGAAGAAGGCAGCGGCCGGGTATAAGGAACTCAAAGAACAGGCTGCGCAGCATGCAGGCGCCTGAGGCGCATTTTCCCAGGTCCCAAAGTCGGGACCTGGGGCACCCGCATCTCTGACAAAGCTTGCGCCGGGAAGACGAAGATGGTGTGATCGGTAGCTGTGACGGCTACCGATGCACACCGCGCGATTGACGCGGTTTGGAGAATTGAGTCGGCGAAACTGATTGCCGGGCTGGCGCGCATGGTGCGCGACGTGGGGGTGGCCGAGGATCTTGCTCAAGAGGCACTCCTCGCGGCCCTTGAGCAGTGGCCGGAAGCGGGGATTCCGGAGAAGCCGGGCGCGTGGCTGATGGCGACGGCCAAACGGCGGGCAATCGATCACTTTCGCCGTGGGCAGATGCTCGATCGCAAACATGAGGAACTGGGGCGTGAATATGAGATTCGCGAGCAGACGGTTCCGGATTTCGACACAGCTTTGGACGACGAGATTGGCGACGACCTGCTGCGGCTGATCTTTACAGCGTGCCATCCGGTGCTATCGACCGAGGCGCGGGTAGCGCTCACCCTCCGGCTGCTGGGCGGCCTGACGACAGAAGAGATTGCGCGGGCATTCCTGGTGCCCGAGGCGACGGTGGCGCAAAGGATCGTGCGGGCGAAGCGGACGCTGTCCGAGGCACATGTGCCCTACGAGGTCCCCCACGGGGCGGAGCTGGCGGCGCGGTTGGCCGCTGTGCTGCAGGTGATCTATCTCATTTTCAATGAGGGATATTCGGCGACGTCGGGCGAGGACTGGATGCGTCCGGGGCTGTGCGAAGACGCGCTGCGGCTGGGGCGGATCGTCGCCGGGCTGATGCCGCAGGAGCCGGAGGTGCACGGGCTGGTGGCGCTAATGGAGATTCAGGCGTCACGGTCGAGGGCTCGGACCGGGCCGGCGGGAGAACCGGTGCTGCTTCTTCAGCAGGACCGGAGGCGGTGGGATCAGTTGCTGATCCGACGGGGGCTGGCGGCGCTGGAGCGAGCGGAGAAGCTGGGCGTTGCGCGGGGTCCGTATGTCCTGCAGGCGGAGATTGCTGCTTGTCATGCCAGAGCGGTGAGGGCAGAGAAGACGGACTGGTCGAGGATTGCGGCGCTCTACGCGGAGCTGGCCTCAGTGACACCCTCGCCGGTGATTGAATTGAACCGGGCAGTCGCCGTGGGGATGGCGTTTGGGCCGGCTGCCGGTCTTGAGGTCGTTGACGGTCTGATGAGGGAACCGGCGCTGGCGGGATATCATCTGCTGCCCAGCGTGCGGGGGGATCTGCTGGTGAAGCTGGGGCGCCTAAATGAGGCACGGGCGGAGCTGGAACGGGCGGCATCGCTTACGCGGAATGCGCGGGAACGCGAACTGTTGCGGGAGCGGGTCCGGCAGTGCGAACCAAGGCCAAATTAAGCGGATTTTGGGTTTGGGGGGTCAGACCCACCCAACAATTTGATGTTGCGGGTCGGCCAGATGTGGAAAATCGATTCTGCTGGCCGGCAAACAACTTAGCTAGGGGCTCAGGCGTCCTATTCACAGGATATTAACAATCGTCACAGTTACAGTTGCAAGGCGGACGTGAGCAAGAAGCGGTACACCCTGAAGACTCGCAAATCGGCCAGCGGCCGGAACACCACCATCGAACAAGCCACTGCGGGGATCGAACAAGCCACGGCGAGCTACGAAAAATGGATGCGGAGTTGCGCTCCCCTGGTGGCGTCGGATCTGCGGCTGAAGCATGAGCAGATGAGAGAGGCTCTCTTTCTCTTCCTGAGAGGGACCTTTTACCGCTGGGCGCAGGTGTGGCCGGAGGTGTGTAGCGACTTGGCTGGCGCTCCGAAGGTTCTCGCGGTGGGAGACCTGCATGTGAACAGCTTTGGGACATGGCGGGATGCGGAAGGGCGTCTGTGCTGGGGCGTGGACGATTTTGATGAGGCGTATCCGCTGACGTACACGAATGATCTTGTGCGACTGGCGACGAGCATGAAGATCGTCATCGATGCCGAAGGCCTGGCGATCAAGTTCAAGGACGGATGTGAGGCGATTGTCGAGGGATATACCCAGACGCTCGAGGTTGGCGGTTGCCCAATCGTCATGGAGGAAAACGAGCAAAAACTGGGCAAGCTGGGAGTGGAAAATTTCAAGCCGCCGAAAGACTTTTGGGAAAAACTGAACCGGCTGCCCGCGATTCGGACTTCGGTGAGTCACGAGGTGAAACGCGCCTTCGAGAAGACACTGCCTGAGCCACGCATGGAGTACAAAGTTGTCCGGCGGCGAGCAGGACTGGGGAGCCTGGGTCAGGAACGATTCGTGGCCATTGGGAACTGGAAGGGTGGGTTTATTGCGCGAGAGGCGAAGGCAATGGTGCCTTCGTCCTGCACATGGGTTGAGGGCAAGACGGGCCGCGGTCAGTCCTACTATCAGCAGGCGATTGGATCAGCCGTACGGTCGCGCGACCCATTCCAGGTAACCGAGGGACCCTGGCTGATTCGGAGGCTTTCGCCGGATTCGAATCCCATCGATATTCAGAATCTGCCCAAGCATCGGGATGAAGAGATGTTGCTGCATGCGATGGGGCGGGAAGCTGCGAATGTGCATCTCGGGACCAAGAGGCAGACGGCAAATATCCTGAAGGATGTGCGAAAGAGAGGCGCGAACTGGCTGCGCGAGGGGGCGGTGCGTATGGCACGGGCGGTCGAGAAGGACTGGGATCGCTACGGGAAGTCCTGAGAGCAGAGTGATGAAGGAGTTGATTTTTCGGTTCCTGGGCGGCGGGGTGATGGTGTCGGCTTTTGCGTTCCTAGGGGATATTTTCCGGCCGAAGAGCTTTGCCGGATTGTTTGGGGCAGCGCCGTCGATTGCGCTGGCTACGCTCGCATTGACCATCCTGACCGACGGCAAGGAATACGCGGCTATCGAGGCCCGATCGATGGTCGGCGGGGCTGTTGCGTTCCTGATCTACGCCTTGGTCATCAGCAGGCTACTGATGCGCTATAAACTACGAGCCCTGACGGCTACGGTTGCGCTGATGCCGGTGTCGTATGGAGGCTGCTGCCTGGCCACGCAAGCTGGTTGGTTTTGACGGGGGCGGGTGTGGCCTGGTCCGGCGTTTCCGTGCTGGTGTGGTGGCTTCGGAAGCTCGCCTCACAAGGTTCCCAGCATCGGCACGATGTGACCCATCCGCGTCACGCTCGGCGAGGCAGCCATCAGGCAGCATAAGTGAACCAGGGGGTGCAGGCGTAGAAATGGATCTACATCGCACACCTTGGGGATCCTATTTACCCACAACATTCAGCGTCACGCTCGACGGATACTCCGCGGAATGATGCACCTCGTTGTGCGCTATCATCCCGGTCGTCTCGTCGTAATTGTTGCCGCCGGTATTCAGGTTGCGATCGAAGCGCGGAAAGTCGCTGCTGCTCACTTCGATCCGCACTCTGTGTCCAGGCGCGAAGTAGTTGCTCGTCTGCATCGGCTGCAGTGTGACTTTGTACACTTTGCCCTTCTCCATCCATACCGGAGGCTTGTCGTAGCCTTCGCGATAGCGGACCCGCTGGATGTTCTCATCCAGGTTGTACGCCGTCCCATCCGGGAGCACGTCGATCAGCTTGACGGTGAAATCTGTGTCCTTCGCGTCGCTCGAGACATAGAGCGTCACGTCGATGGGGCCGCTGACTTCCATGCCTTCCTTGAGCGGTTCCGTACTGTAGACCATGATGTCCCCGCGCGCCTCCATGCTCCGCTGGTCAAGCGCGCCCGGCTTCATTCCCGCTCCCATGCAGCAGAAGCCGCCGCCATACGTCGGCACGGGATTCATCGGATCGTAGACAAATTTGTCCGGCGTGTCCTTGCCCGGGCTGGCATCGGTCAGCACTCCGTCGCCGTAAAGTGTGTTTGCCCTGCCGCCGCTCGAAAGATAATACGTAACCGGCTTGGCGCCCGCCGGAGGCCATGTCTCCGAGGTCTGCCATTTGTTGCTGCCCATCGTGTAGTAGCGGACCTTGGGCGTCTTCTCCAGAATCCCGTTCTGCTCGCCTTTCAGGAAGTAGTCGAACCAGCCATAGGTCAGAGCATCGTAATCCAGGCGTGCATCGCCCATGTCGCGCTCGCCGACAATCGTGTGCTCCGACGCCCGCTTATAGCTGCAGTGGAGCACGGGCGCAATCACCGCATACTGCTGGTTGGCAATCTCGGGGCTGGCGGTTTTGCGCACATAGTTGTACGCGGCCAGATTCGGCCCGACACTTATGTCGTACCAGGTCATCATCCAAAGGCCGGGAATATTGATGCGCATGCTGTCATTCCACAGACCGCCCTTGTACCAGGCTGGATCATTCGGTGTGCGCGCAATCATGTTGCCGCCCGTCGGCCCCTTGGTCACGCTGGCATAAATCCCCGGTCCAGCGCCCACCGTCGCAAGCATGTCTTTTTCCGGCAGATGCCAGAAAGCCTTCGACCAGTCCACTGTCGGCGGATGCGGGTCCAGGTCGAAGGACTTCGCTTCCTGCACCAGTTCTTCCTGCGTCGCATCCTTTGGGAACATCGCCTTAGGATCATTCTGGAATCCGTAGTCGTATAGCCAGGAACCAAACAGCATCTGCACGGCGCCGCCGCGGAACCAGTTTCCCTGCTCGTAATAAGGAGCTACTCGACCCACGCCCGCCCCGAAGCTCTCGGGAACGAAGGTCGCCAGCGCTTTGTCGCCGCGCGCTGCAACTGCAAGCTGCCACTCCGCAGTCGACGAGCAGCCGATCAGCCCTACCTTGTCCGCCGACCACGGCAGATTGCCCAGCCAACCCAGCGCGTCATCGGCATCGGTCAGAGGGGCACCCAGAATCTCGTAGTCGCCGTCGGAAAAATACCGCCCGCGCTCGTTCATCTCCACATAGGCGTAGCCGCGCTTCACCGCCTCCAGCGCAGTAGTCATGTCCCGGGGAGCGCCCAGCGCCACATCCCAGTAGTTGAAGTTGTAAGGAGTCCGCACAAAGATAATCGGATACTTCTTCGATTCATCCTTCGGCCGGTAGATGTCCGCCTGCATCCGCTTCCCGTCGCGCATCGGAACCATCACCTTGCGCTCGATAATCGCGACGGACTCGAGCTCTTTCTCGGTTGCTTCCCGCCGCGCAATCAAAGCCGGATCCTGTGGTCTGGATCCCTGCGCCCATAAAGCCGGCATCGCTCCCAGCGCGCAAAGCGCCGCCAATATGCAGATTCCAGTTCGGTGCCCAGCTATTGTTCTCCGCATCGAATCCTCGCTCACAAAGTGCCAGCTCTAGAAATGTAACGGATACAGACGATTCCAGGCGGGTGTCAAGGCTTGACGTACCGGTGCCCGACCACGCGATATTCCCCCGATAGCACCCGCGCAATCGCTTCGCTATAGGCGATATGCTCCTGCTCGAGGATGCGCGCGGACAGCGCGTGCGCGTCATCGCCGGGGAGAACGGG
>Ga0206838_10028_pt1 | contig 49978 bp, 46 predicted proteins | sample Alteio_BWOrgCont_26_FD_152879 | JGI IMG/M metagenome (GOLD analysis project Ga0206838, IMG submission 152879) | Enriched cells from forest soil in Barre Woods Harvard Forest LTER site, Petersham, Massachusetts, United States -... | ecosystem: Environmental > Terrestrial > Soil > Temperate forest >...
ATGCCGATATATTTCTTATTACTCGTCATAAAAGGTGTTCCTTTCTGGAGAGGTTGAGCCAAGCACTCCAACCTACTCCTAAGGGGGCGCCTTTTTATAATGTGTGTTCACTCCGCGCTTTAGCATCTGGATGGCGTTTAGAAGGCGGCGGGAGCGGGTTTCTTCCTTCTTCGCTTCGGTGATCCAGCGGCAGTACTCTTTGCGGTGGGTGTAACTGAGGGATTCGAAGAAGGGCAGCAGGCCTTCCTTCTTCATCAGTTTAACGAAGGGCTCGGGGACTTCGAGGACGCGCTCGGATTCGTCTTTCCAGACAACGACGTCGATGGTGTCGCCGGGGACTTTGTCGAGCTGCTCGCGGATGGCCTTGGGCATGTGGAGGGTGTGCCGCGGGAATCCGTATTTGATCAGGGAGCCGGTGTAGGGCACGCCGTCGAACGTAGCGTGGACGGGAACCCTGCCTTTGATTCCAAATTCCTGGTGGGTGTCATAAGGGAAGAGCACTCCGGCTCCGCCGCCATCACCGGCGATTATCTTTGCCTGGAATTTGTATTTCTTCATGGCGCAACCATTTTGTCACTGCGAATTGTGCGATCCAACAGGTTTGTCCGGAATCGCGACATCCTTTCAAGGTTCTTGCTGGAACCTGCCGGTGGTTCACTTTATTCTTCGGAGGTTATTGCTCCGGATCGTCGATTCTACCGGTGAAGAGTATTTGTCCGCTGCGCTCATCGCGAATGGCGACGAAGAAGGGACGATCGACGACCATGTGGAAGGGCGGGGGCTCGATCCTCATGGCCAGCGGGCGAATGCCGATGCTGGTGGCTGCGGCGGCCTCAGTGCCTTCCTCGTCGACGCGCAGGAACGAGGCGTGGCGCACCTCGCTAATCTGCAGCTGACGCGACTTCTGAATGCCGGCGAAGTCAGCGGTGTCGCCGAAAGCGATGCCCATGCCGAGTTTCCTGAGGGCTGTGTTCAGAGTTGCGCCGAATTTGATGGTGAAGCGGGGCAGCTCGATGGTGCCGTGGGTTGTTTGCAGCGACATGGTCAGATTCGTGAATACTTCGGGCGTCAACTGGTCGATGAATGACTGCATGCGGCCGGCGTCTTTGGGAAGGATGACGTACATGGCGAAGGCGCCATCAGTGTAGGGCAGCCGAATGGCTTCGAGACCGTTTGTGCCTGCGTAGGCGTATTCGGCTGAGTGGTTCATCATCGGGACGGAAAGCACTTTGCCGTTCGCGCAATTGAAATCATGCGGCTGCGTTGCCTTTGGGTCGAAGGGGAGCGTCCATTTGCCCTTGAAGGCGACGGCATTGGTGAGCATTACCAGCGTGGAGGGATCGATCTGATCGAGAAGTTTCGGAATGCGGTCGCCGGTCTGCTTTGCGACCCAGCCGTTGATGGTCTGGAGGGTCGCCGGGTTGCGGAAGTCGACGTTTTCGACCTGCGCGCTGTAATCCTTCTCGAGGATCTGTTGGAAGGATGGCTCTACCGGGAATCCCTGCTTGAGCCAGAGGGCGTTTGCCATGGAGAGCTGCACGGAGGTTGCGTGGCCGAGTTCGGCGACGAGGGCGCGATTGGCGGCATTGAACGCGTCTATAGGTAGCGAGTCAGCGTGAAGGGTTTTAAGGATGGCGTCGCGGGTGGCTCCCTGCGCGCCGTTCGAGGTCATGGCAAGAGCGACGGCGATGCTGGCAGGAGAGATGAAGAGGTTGGCGTCGCGGTGAGCGGCGGAGAGTTCGCGCAACAGATCGAAGCCGAACTGCGCGTAGGGCGCCGCGAGGGCGCGCTGTGCGTCGGAGGGATCGCGGCCGGGGAGTGTGACGGTTGACGACATCACGCAGACCAAAAGCGCGGCAAACGACTTCATCATAGTAGAACACCAGGCAGGGACACCCGCGTAGAGCCCAATATTAAGACTGAACGCTGGTTGGAGTGATAGCAGAATTCGTCGTGATTCATCGTGGGGCCGGCGCGGTTCTATCGTCGCGAAGGATCGGGCGGTGCGAGCGCCTCGTCACACTTCCTGCAGTTGAGAAGCTGGCCCAGTTTTGAAGCGCGACCTTCGGGGGTGACAACCCAGGGGCGGCTCTGCCACGGCGGGTCGTGGCGGACGTGCTGGGTGTGTCCGCAAGCGAGGTCGGCAACCCAATGTTGCTCTTCGTCCTGATGAAAGCCAGTGATGGGCTGCCTCATGGCTTGTTGATTTTCGGTGGTGTCTCAGCTTGAAATTAGGTTAGTGCCTGGATTCGGATTCTCCGGGGTCGCCTGCGCAAGGTGCCACAGTACGCCCGACGGATCGAATACATAGGCTACGGTGAGGCCCCACGGCTCGACCCGGGGGGGCGCCGGGGGCGAAACGTCGAATTGACGGGTCAGGGCCAGTGAATCGATATGTCGCCACCACGCACCGACATCCTCGACGAGGACATGCATCACAGTATTTTCGGCCCATTCCTTGACGTAATAGCCTTGGAGCAGGAAGGCGTGAGTCCCAAGGCTCAGTTCGGCGAGAGTTTCCCCGAGCGGATAGGCTTCGAAACCAATCGCCTTGTAGAAGCGCAGACTCGTCTCGAATTCCTTTGCGGGAAGGAAGGGGCGAAACGCGCGAATTTCGGTAATAAGACCGGTGATATCGTCCACCGAGAGCTCCTTTCGACTCCGCGAGTATAAAGAAGGCGGATCAGGCCGTCATCAAGCCGTCAATCGGGCCGGATTGACAGCTCGGTGAAACAGCAGATTCTCAAACTGAGACACCGTCCGATTTTCGCACGCAGTGGCAGATTCGACGTGCCTGTTAGATGATGGTCGGATGAATTCGAAGGCGGATCGGGCGGTCGACAGGCGGAATGTTCTCAAGGGATTGGCGGTTGCGCCACTGGCGGCGCGGGGTTGGTGGGCTGAGGCTGCGAAGACGGGCGGCGGAAACACGTTGTTTGTTGGCACGCAAACGAAGGAATCGAGCAAGGGAATTTACGCCTATCGGTGGGATGCGGCGAAGGGCGAGATTGCGCTGATCGGGCTGGCGGCGGAGACGGAGTCCCCGACGTTTCTGGCGCTGTCTCCGGATACGAAGTATCTGTATGCGGCGAACGAGGTCGACAGCTTTAATGGGGCGAAGGGCGGAGGCGTCAGCAGTTTCGTCGTGGATGCGAAGGCGGGGAAGTTGACGGCGATCAATGCGGTTTCGGCGAAGGGAACGGGGACATGCCATGTTGCCGTGGACAAGACGGGGCAGGCGGTGTTTTGCGCGAATTATTCGGGCGGCAGCGCGGCGTCGTTTCATGTGAAGGCGGATGGCGGGCTGACTGAGGCGGTGTCGTTCTTTCAGTACACGGGGCATGGGCCAAAGCCCGATCAGGAAGCGGCGCATGCGCATCGCACGACGGTGACTCCGGACAACAAATATGTGCTGGTGAATGATCTGGGGCTGGACTGCATCCACATCTACAACCTCGATGCGGCGACGGCGAAGCTGACTCCGCATGATCCGCCGGAGTGGAAGTCGGAGGCGGGTGCGGGGCCGAGAGCGCTGCGGTTTCATCCGAACGGCAGGTGGGCATACTGCGTGCTGGAACTGTCCTCAGAGGTCGCGGCGCTGCACTGGGATCCGCAGGCGGGATCGCTGACGACGGTGCAGACGGTGAGCCTGGTTCCGGAGGGATACACGGGCAAGAATCCTCACGCCTCGGAGATTGTGCTGGATCGGGCGGGGAAGTTTGTGTATGCGGCGGATCGGTTTGACGATGTGCTGGTGAGCTTCAGGGTGGATCCGGCGACGGGCAAGCTTACGAAGCTGGGATCGAGCAAGTATGGCGGGACGATGCCGCGGCACATTGCGCTCGATCCGACAGAGCGGTGGATGCTGGTGGCGAACCAGGACTCGGACAATATTTCGGTGGTGAAGCGGGACACCAAGACAGGGTTGCTGGCGGAAACGGGGAAGGAATTTCCGATTGTGAAGCCGCAGTGCCTGGTGTTTGTTTAAGCGGTGACGAGAGCGGCGGCGCGGGCAGGAACTTTTTCCTTGAGCCGATCTTTCAGTTTGGACTTGGCCTGACCGAGGGTGACGAGCTCCCATGCGGAGCGGTCTTTGAGAAGGCGCGAGACGAGCGCGGTGTGCATCGCGTGTCCGGCGCGCTCGGCGACGACGTGGCCCAGAATGTGATGACCGGCGAGAGCGAGGTCGCCGATGAGGTCGAGGACCTTATGGCGGACGAATTCGTCGTCGAAGCGCAGAGGGCCGTTGAGGACGCCTTTGCGGTTGAGGATGATAGCGCTTGATTCCGAGACGCCGCGGATGAGTCCCATGTTGCGCAGCATCTCTTCGTCTTCCTTGAAGCCGAAGGTGCGGGCCGGGGCAATCTGAGCAGCGTAATCGCGGGTGGCGAGATCGACGGCGAAGCCCTGGCGCCCGATAGGTGTGGGGAAGTCGATCTTGTAAGAGACGCTGTAGCCCTCTCCGGGATACACGCCGATGAACTTGTCGCCTTCGCGGACCTCGACGGTCCGGCGGATGCGGAGGTATTCGCGGCGGCGGCGCTGAATCTTCAGACCGACATTGCGGAAGGCCTCGACGTAGGGAAGCGCACTGCCGTCGAGGATGGGAAGTTCGAGGTTGTCGATCTCGACGATGACGTTGTCGACGCCGACGCCGATCAGGGCGGAGAGCAGGTGCTCGGTGGTGGAGATGAGGACGCCCTGGCGCATGAGGCTGGTTGCATAGCTAACCTTGGCGACGTTGCGGCCAGTAGCGGGGATTTCGAAGTTGTCGAGGTCGGTCCGGCGGAAAAGAATGCCGCAGCCGCCGGGGGCGGGCAGCAGCCGCATCTTAACGGGAGCTCCGCTGTGTAGGCCTATGCCGGAGAACTCGATTGCGTCGGCTATGGTTTGTTCGAAATGACTACTTTCTGTCAAACGGCGACCTCGTTCCCCAGACTTGTTACTGCGTATGGGTACGAAGGCATAGACTAATGTCAGAAGAGCGAAGTTTCACTGTTGTATATTTGCCACAGTTATGCGGGTATTTCGCACACACTCAGTGACGGGTGTGAGTATGGTTGACGGGTATGGTAATGTTTTTTGAATCAATGGGTTGTGACGCGCTTAATTTACTGGAGGTGATGCGCCGGCGACAGGATCGCACACTCAGCCTGCTCAAGGATCTTGTCGAACTTGAGTCTCCCAGCCATGACAAGGCTGCGGTGGATGCCTGCGTCGACCGGGTGGAGCGGGAGTGCACGGGGCTGGGCGGACGGTTGCGGCGACACCCGCGGAAGAAGTTTGGCGATCTGCTGGAGGTGCGCTTCGGGCGGGGTGGGCGCGGCGTGAAGCCGATCATGCTGCTGGGTCATCTGGACACGGTGTGGGAGCTGGGCACGCTGCGGCGGATGCCATTCAAGGTGGAAAGAAGCAGGGTGTGGGGTCCGGGCGTGCTCGATATGAAGGCTGGCGTGGCGATGGCGCTGACGGCGGTGGAGTATCTGCTGGAGGCCAAGTTGCTCGAGCGGCCGGTGATTCTTCTGCTGGTGAGCGACGAAGAGATCGGCAGCACGGTTTCGCGTTCGCTGACAGAGAAGCTGGCACGGGAATGCGAGGCAGTGTATGTGCTGGAGCCGGCGCAGGGGCTGGAGGGCGCGTACAAGACGGCACGCAAGGGCGTGGGCGGATATACGGTTCACGTGAAGGGCGTGGCGGCGCACAGCGGTGTGGACTTTGAGCGCGGGCACTCAGCGATCGCGGAGCTGGCGCGGCAGGTGGACACGATCCAGGGGTTTACTGAACTGAGGCGAGGCATCACTGTCAATGTTGGAACCATTCAGGGGGGAACGCGGTCTAACGTGATAGCGGCCGAAGCGAAAGCTGAGGTCGACGTGCGGATTGCGAAGGCAGAGGATGCGCTGCGAGTGGATCGGAAGTTTCGCAAACTGCGCGCTTACGATCAGCACTGCGTCCTGACAGTGGAGGGCGGGTTGAACCGGCCCCCGATGGAGCGGACGCGTGGAACGGCGGCGTTATTCCGGCGGGCAGCAACTCTTGCCGGGACGATGGGTTTTGGCCTGCAGGAAGCAGCGACGGGAGGCGGGTCGGATGGGAATTTTACATCGGCGCTGGGTATTCCTACGCTCGACGGGATGGGCGCGATAGGCGAAGGCGCGCATGCGGTACATGAATCGATTGTGCTGAAGGAACTGGCGCCAAGAACGGCGCTGCTGGCGGCGATGATGTTGAAGCCGGAAGGGTGACGGACATGCTTAGACTGGTGGAGTACGGGCTGCTGGCTGTATCGCTGCTGACGGTGGTGGGACTGATCACGATGTCTCCACGGGGGCCTGCTCCGAAGCCTGCGGAGGGCGCTGACGCGGAGAAGGGGCAAGCGCCAGAGAGATAGTGGCGGTCGATTCTCAAATAGATGAAGCTGCCGCCGTTTCGGGGACCGGGGCGGTTTTCTCGAGGCGCCGGAGGGTGCCTTCGATCATGCTGCTTGCGAGCGAGAGCGGCAATCCAACGACATTGAAATAGCAGCCGTGGACACGCGGAATCCAGCGGGCGGCGCGCCCCTGGATGGCGTAGGCCCCGGCCTTGTCGATGGGCTCGTCGGTCGCGATGTAGTCCGCGATTTCCGATTCGGACAAGGTGAGCATGGTGACATGCGTGACCTCGGCTGCGGATTCGACGTTGCCGGGTGAGACGACGGCGACTCCGGTGATGACCTGATGGGTGGCTCCGGCGAGCAGGCGGAGCATGCGGGCTGCGTCGGCTGCGTCGACGGGCTTGCCGAGGATCTCTCCGTTTGGCGCGACGACGGTGGTGTCGGCTCCTAAGACGAGGAGCGGACGTACGAGGAGCGGGCCGGAGTCGTTTTCGCGATTAGGGTGCTGAGCAAAGACGGCCTCGGCCTTTTCCCGGGCAAGGCGGACGACGTAGGCGATGGGCGATTCACCAGGCAGCGGCTCTTCAGGAATGTGTGCAGGAGCGACGGTGAAGGTGTAGCCGGCCTGCGCGAGGAGTTCTTTGCGGCGCGGCGAGGCGGAAGCTAGTACGAGCATCGGTTAATTATCGCTGAAGGGCAGGGATCAGGGCACAGAGAGCAGGAATGATGGTAGCCCGAAATTGTCGCACGCTTTACTCGATCCGAGTGCCGGTTCTTGGGCCGTCTGCAGTGCAGATGCCCCAGGCCATTCGCGGAGTGTTGTGGGCGAGGCCGTAACGGCTGCTGGGATCGAGCAGGATGATGCCACCGTGTCCGCCGAGGCGCTTGTGGAGGTAGGAAATGGCTTCGGGCGCGACCTCCTCCGGTGAGCGGCCGAGTTGAACGCGGTCGGTGGCCCACTTGCCGAGGACCAGCTTCATGATGGGTTCGCCCCAGCCCGTGAGAGAGACGGCGGCGGCGTGGTTGTCGGCATAGCATCCGCAGCCGATGAGGGATGAGTCGCCGACGCGGCCGGGATCTTTGTTGAGCGTACCTCCGGTAGAAGTGGCGGCGGCGATGCGGCCGTGCGAGTCGAGGGCGACGGCTCCAACAGTGTCGTGGGATTCGAGCGGGGGTGCGGCGGTTTCGGGGGACTTGTCGTCGCCCGCAAAAGTGAGGTCGGGCAGGCCCGCCTGTTCTTTAGCCTGCGCCTCTGCGAGGCGTTTGCGCTCGCGTTCGAGGACGAGCTCGGAGTTGTCGATGAGAGGCATGCCGTGGGCGGTGGCGAATTCTTCGGCTCCCTGGGCGACAAAGTAGACGTGCAGGCTCTTGTCGAGAACGAGGCGGGCAGCCTGGATGGGATTGCGCAGGCGCTCGACGCAGGCGACTCCGCCTGCGCGGAGGGTGTGGCCGTCCATGATGAGGGCGTCGAGTTGGACGCGGCCGTCGCGGGTGAGGAAGCTGCCACGTCCGGCGTCGAAGGTGGTGTCGTCTTCGAGTTTGGTGACGGCGGCTTCGACAGCGTCGACGGCGGAGGCTCCGCGTTCGAGGAGCGAATAGCCAGTCTGGAGGGCGTCGAATACCCCTTGTTCGTGGGCCTCGAGCATGTCGTCGGGGATGGCCCAGGCTCCGCCGTGGACGATGAGAATTGGGCTGCGTGGCATAGCTACAGGGTACAGGGTCGAGGGGGCAGGGTGTAGGTGTCAAGGGACGTGGTTATCACGTAATGGATGATGCCTGTCACGCGGATTTAAGGCTTGAGTTCCCAGAGTTCTTCGGGACGGGAATTGTGGTCGAGGGCAAAGGTCTCGGCGAGCGAGTAGTGCTGATCGATGTAATCGCGGAAGGGCGCGGAGTGATCGCGAGGGTTGGGTGGGGTGGTTTCAGGGTCGAGGGCCACGAATCGGGGGGGATTTTGCTGAAGGGCACGGATGACGGCGGTGACCTGTTCGGGCCGGGTGAACTCGTCGTTGTTGACGAATTCCACGGCGGTGGGGTTTGAGAGCGAGAGGTAGAGGGCGAGTCCGGAGTTATTGAAGAAGAGGTCGGAGGGGTGGGTACGCTCGGCGAGCCACTGAAACTCGCGGAATTCTTCGCCGTCAGAGAATGCGGTGCGTCCGATGGGTAGATCGAGAATTCTGTAGTGCTGGGCCTGGCGGTAAACGGGAAGCAACAGAGCGAAGAAGAGAGCTGTCGCAACCAATGAGTGGCGCAGGGAAGTTCGGATTGAGCCGCGGCCGCTTAGAAGCCAGGCACAGATGAGGATCGCAGGCGGAGCTACGGTGCAGAGGCGGTAGAAGCGCGGTCCGGTGGCGACAGCGAGGACGAGAGCGAAGCCGGCAAGATGAAGGAGGATGAGAGGCCGGCGTTCAGGGGATGCCGGGTCCCTGCGCCATAGCTGGTATGCGCCGATGAAGTAAATGTATGGCACGAGAGCGTAGATGAAGAGATACGGGAAAAGGCGAATGAGTCCGGCGAAGGAGTTGAGTGGCGGGAACTGGTGAAGATAGGTGCGAGGGGAATTGAAGTCTCCCGAGAGGTAATGCAGGGGGAACACAACGAGATCGAAGAAGGGTGTCTGTGACCCGACCTGCCACGCGTAATAGCCGAGGATGCAGGAGACGATGAGCAGACAGGGGATGACGAAGGCGGCGGTCCGCAGGAGGAACCTGGGCGCTTTTGACGAGTGGTTGGGCCAGACGAGGTATAGGAGAAGAGCGGCGAAGGTGAGACCGCCCTGGGTCTGCGTGAAGAGCGTGGCGATTCCGCAGAGCAGGCCGGCGGATGAGATTCGCCAGAAAGTCGATTGGCCGAGCGTCGCGACGGCAGCCAGCGCGGCCAGCGTGCTGAACCAGTGGTGGGTCGGGACCATGGCGACGTCGTAATCGAATACGAGGAAGAGCAGGCCGGGCAGCAGGACGAACAGGCCGGTGAGTATGCGGCGCGCGATGAGCGTAATGATGGAAAAGAGCGCGAGTCCAAGGGCGATGCTCCATGCCTGGAGAAGCCAGGCGTGCACGCCGAAGAGGCGAAAGCCCACGGCGTAGAGGAGATCTGTGCCGGGAGGGACGAATTCGAAGACGTCGCGATAGAGGGCTTGTCCGTGAAGGATGTGGACGGCGCGGGCGAAGAAGAGTGTCTGGTCGTCGTGGGCGATAAAGGGAGTGGCGGGGAGGAGAAAGGTGCGGAGGTAGAGGAATAGAGCTGCGCCGGCGAGAGCGAGAGTAAAGCGGGACGTAGAGAGAGGACGCTCTGCGTGAGGCGATGCGTCAGTCATGCGAGGGTGCTACAGCGAGCTGAGATAAGGTCAGGTGTGGATTCATTTGCGGCGCTTCGTCTTTTTCTTCTTGGGAAACGGACGCGGCTTGGGGCCTTGCCGCTGCATGCTGGGCTTTGCCGCTATGCGGTTTGAGTCTTTCTTCGACTTTGATTTGGGCTTCTTGCTTTCCGAGCTTTTGTGAGAAGACGGCGTGCCTTTATTCGTCGACAAAGCCGAGTTCGATTCCTTGTCGACGATCGAAAACTGCAGGCGCTTCTGGACGGCATCGATGCGGTCGAGCAGGACACGGACGGGCTGGCCGATGCGGAAGCGGCGTCCCCAGCGCTCGCCGATGATCTCGCGGGTATTTTCCCGGTAGGTGTAGTAGTCGTTGTCGAGCGCGCCCAAGGTTTGGATGGGTACGAGGCCCTCGACGAAGAGGTCGGTGAGTTCGACGAAGAGTCCATATTTGGTGGCGCTGAGGATCATGCCGTCGAAGTCTTCGCCGACGCGGTTCTGCATGAACCTGACCTTCTTCCACTCGACGAGTTCGCGCTCGGCGTCGGCGGCGCGGCGTTCGGTGTCGGAGCATTCGGTGGCGATGAGGTTCAAGTCTGATTCGGAAATTAATTCAAGAAGCAGATCCTTCGACTTCGCGCTTCGCGCTGCGCTCAGGATGACATCGTGGTGTGTGCCTGTTCCTTGAGCCCTTTGCTCTGAGACCTGTTTCGCGTGGGGTTCGCCGGGAACGAGGTGTCCGTGGCCGCTGACGCCGGCATCGAGGAGCGACTTGGCGATGCGATGAACGATGAGGTCGGGGTAGCGGCGGATGGGCGAAGTGAAGTGCGTGTAGCAAGGCGCGGCGAGGGCGAAGTGTCCCTCGTTTTTCTCGCTGTAGCGGGCCTGCTTGAGCGAGCGCAGCATGAGGTAGGAGAGGATGCGCTCTTCGGGCTTGCCGGCGATCTTTGCGGTTAGCTTCTGGTACATACGCGGAGTGACGGGGATGTCTTCGGGGACTTCGTGCTGGCGGGCGTTGGTGGTGCGGCCGCGGCCTCCGTCGCGACGCTGAAGTTCGCGGCGTTCGCCCTTCGTTTGGAATTTGCGGACGGGGAGGTTGCCGATGCCGAGTGAGTATCCGAAGGATGCAGCGATGTCTTCGAATTCGACGATGCGGCGGGGTTCGGGCTTCTCGTGGATGCGGTAGAGCGAGGGCACGGCGAGTTGTTCAATCCAGGAGGCAACGCACTCGTTGGCGGAGAGCATGAATTCTTCAATGAGGCGGTGGGCCCAGTTGCGCTCCGAGCGCGTGACGGACTTCATGGCTCCGAATTCGTCGAACTCGATGATGGGCTCGGGAAGATCGAAGTCAATGGACCCACGACGGTCGCGCTTGTGGTTGAGGATTTCGGCGAGCTGCTTCATGAACTCGAAGGCGGGGACGAGCGGGGCGAACTCGGCGTGCGTGTGTTCGTCGCCTTCGAGGATCTGGTGGACCTGGGTGTAGGTCATGCGGCGAGCGGAGCGGATGACGCCCTCGGTGACTTCGAAGCTGAGAATGTTTCCGCTGGCGTCGATGTTCATGAGGCAGGAAAGGACGAGGCGGTCTTCGTCGGGGCGAAGGCTGCAGATGTTGGTCGAGAGCTCCTGGGGAAGCATGGGGATGGCTCGGTCGGGGAAGTAGACGGAATTGCCGCGCAGGCGAGCTTCAAGGTCGAGAGAGGTGTCGGGGTGGACGTAGTGGGCGACGTCGGCGATGTGGACCTGAAGGTGCCAGTGGCCGGTGGCTTCATCGTGATCCACGAGAACGGCGTCGTCGAAGTCACGCGCGGTCTCGCCATCGATGGTGACGATGGGCAGGGCGCGGAAGTCGCGGCGGATAGCGATGACTTTGGGGTCGAGATGAGCGACAGCGCGGGCTTCGGTGAGAACCTTGTCGGGAAAAATGCGCGGGAGATGGTGTTTGCGGATGACCATCTCGACGTCGACGCCGAAGTCGTCGGGATGGCCGAGAACTTCGATGATTTTGGCGCGGGCGGGGCGAGTGGGCGTGGGCCACGCGGTGATTTCAACGTCGACGACGAGACCTTCGAGATTGTTCAGGTCGTAGTCGCGGGACTGAGCAAGGGCTTCTTCGCCGAGAACGCGATGTGGCGTGGATGCGGTAGCCGGTCTGGGGACCTCGGCGTCGAAAGGGATGACGATGGGCTGAGTCATGCGGTCGTCGAAGGGGGTGACGTAGTTGCCGGGGAAGGTCTCTCGGCCACGGCCTTCGCGTGCGTAGTGAAAGATGCCGACGACGGTGGCATTGCGGCGGGTGAGGACGCGCAGAATGCGACCGAGTTTGCGGCCGTCGGAGCGGGACGGAGCGAGTTCGACGAGCACCTGGTCGCCTTGCATGGCGTCGCCGATTTCGTTGGGTGGGATAAAGATGTCGTCTTCACGCCCGCCCTGGGCGGGGCGGACAAAGCCGAAGCCATCGCGGTGGAGGTCGAGGCGTCCGGCGACGAGGTTTTCGGGGCGATAGCCGGTGGTGCGGTCGGATCGTGAGTCGGATCGACGATCGGACCGTTGTTGATCGGATTTGGCGGGCGGCTTGGGGATGGCCCATTGCTCACGATCGGTTTTGAAGAGATGGCCGGCGGCGGTGAGGCGGGCGAGATGTTCGAGGAGAAGGCGGCGTTCGCGGCCTCCGCCGAGCGAAAATTCGCGGACGAGCTGCTTGTATCCAGCGCGCTGGTTCGGGGATCGCTCGATGTGGCGGAGCAGTTCGCGGTCGGTCACAGTGATTATGGTAGCGGTTGGCGGGAGCGGCAAGTCAGCAAATCAGCGAGTCGGCAAATCAGGAGTCAGCGAAGCGGCGGTTGTTTGGACCGGTTTTTCCACACTGGCGCTGTTTGCTGATAACCGCTACAGAACGCGAAGTATTCCGTTTCGGTAAGTGACTCAAATTGGGCACAGCTGTTGAAAACTTTACAGCGGAGGGTGCATTTTTCCGGCGACCGTGTATAAGATCGAGACACAACGCCGATTGTGCGGATTTTGCGGTTGGCAAACAGGCCGGGCAAGGGCCTGAGCAACGAGGGATCGACGTAGTCAAAGCCCCGTGGGTTGCGCGGCGTAGTGATGGGCGAAAGATTCCCACGGCGCCGGGTGGCCGGGCCGGGGCAAGCATGAAGAAGAGAGGACAAATCAACACGATGTGGAAACCGAATCAGCAAAGCAGCTCTTCACAGACGCCCACCAACGAACCGGTCCGTCCGGCGGCGCCTGCGACTCCCAGTTATGAACCGGCGGTCCGCACGTCCACGGGCAGCGCACAGCCCGCTTCCGCCGACCAGGCGACGATCGGCAAGAGCCTGGTGGTGAAGGGCGAGGTGAGCGGATCGGAATCGCTTTACATCGACGGCAAGGTGGAGGGTGCGATCAACCTTCCGGGCAACCGCGTCACCGTCGGCCGCAATGGCCAGGTTGCGGCGAACATCACTGCGCGCGAAATTGTCGTGCTCGGCAAAGTTCGCGGCAATATGAGCGCGAGCGACCGCGTAGACATCCGCAGCGAAGGCTCGCTTACCGGCGATGTAACTGCGCAGCGGATTTCCATCGAGGATGGCGCGTTCTTCAAGGGCGGCATCGACATTCGCAAGCCGGGCAACGAGGCAAAGCAGGTGAATTCGGGCGCCGGTGTGAGCGCGAATTCAGAGGCTGGCAAGCCGGTTCCGGTGCAAGTGTAACTCACGCGGCTACGTATTAAGCAAAGGGCTCCGGGCACGCGTCCGGGGCCTTTTGTGTCTTATTGAGACCGTGCGTCCAATCGATGACTGCGCGTCCAGCGAGAAGCGCTTCGCCCGTGAGCGATGGAGAATCTCCAGCTCAGCTGGTTCTCGGATCTCGCCGACGAAATCGGGCGAGAAGCTGATCGGGCAGAGTCGAGCCGGTGAGCTTGAGGACGGCGGTGACGATGATTGCGAAGAGCACGGATGCGGCGATGAGTAGTAGCAGCTCGCGCTGGCGACTGGTTGAGGGGAAGAAATGGGACAGTCCGGCGAGAGCTGCGTAACTGGCGATGGCGGCCAAGAGGGAGCGAAACAGTTCGGGGTATTCGAGGCCGCGCAGCGGCACCATGCGGCGGCGGTCGAGGAGAATCGCCAGGGTGAGGGTCTGAATGAGGATGCCGATGTCGGAGGCGACGGCCAGCCCGGCGGGTCCGAGTGACTGGTAGAGCGACCAGTAGACGGGCAAAGAAGCAATTGTGACCAGGGTTCCGGCGACCATCGGGGTTACGGTGTTACCGGCAGCGTAGAAGGCGCGCGCATAGATGGCCTGCGCGGACCATAGGCAGAGAGATATGGAGAAGATGGCGAAGTAGAGGGCCATAATCGCGGAGTCGGCGCGATGGAAGGCTCCGCCGCGGAGGAGCAGATCAACGGCGGGAAATGCCATGGCAATCATGAAGGCGGTGAGCAGGATAGAGACAGCGAGGATGCGCGAGACAGATGCATTCACTGCGCGGCCAAAGGGTGCCGGATCGGGCTTGCCGCCGTCGTCGCGCCGGCTATAGAGGGAGGCGAGGAAGGGAAGCGAGGCGGCTCCGGCAGCCTGGCCGAGGGCGACGGGGGCGGTGAAGATCTGCTTGGCGTAGGCGAGCAGAGAGATGGCTCCGCCGGTGTGCGAGGCGTAGTGGTTGATGATCCAATTGTCGGCGGTGACGAGCGAGACGCCGAGCATGAGCGGGATGGACATGCGCGCCCACTCGCGGAGGCCGGGATTGGACCAGTCGAGCACGGGGCGGTAGTGGGCTCCGGCGCGGTGGGCTTCGATGGCGTTCATGAGCAACGGGCCGCAGAAGGCTCCAGCGATGGTGCCGATGGCGAGGGACTCGATGCCGATGGCGCGGGCGAAGAAGACGCCGCCGAGGATGGTTCCCAGGCTGTAGATGAGAGGCGAGATGGCCTGCACGGCGAACTGCTTGCGGACGAGGAGGACGGCTCCGAGGACGCCTCCGGCGAAAAAGCAGAGCTGGGCGGGGAGCAGGATGCGGGTTAGCCGCGTGCAGAGGGCGGCTTTGGCGGCGGGAAATCCGCTGAACCACCAGCGGACGTACCAGGGAGCGGCAAACTCGGCGAGCAGGATGGCGGCGCCGAGGACGAGCAGCATGGTGGTGAGGATGACGGACATGGCGCGCTCCCCTTCGTCGTGGCGCCCCTGTTCGTGATAGCGGCTGAGAATAGTGACGAAGGTGATCGACGCGGCTCCGCCGACGAGGAAATAGGAGATCATGTCGGGGAGCTGGAATGCCGCGTTGAAGGCGTCGGCGTCGGCGTTGCGTCCGAAGAGGTAGGCGATGTACTTGACCCGCACCAGGCCCATGACGCGCGAGAGCATGGCCGACACAACCAGGACGAGCGTGGCGGTGAAGGCGGTGTGACGGTGCGAGGGACGAAAGAGTGAAATTGCTCGTTGCCAGCGCGGAGCGTTAGGAGTGGAAACCATCGAGGATGGGTTGATTTTACCTTTCAGGAGTGGCAGCCCAGCCCGCGTGGTTCCCAGCCTATAAACTTCCGACATGAAAGCAGAAACATCGGATCCATCTTTGGCCGCCGGGTACCAGGAACCTGGAGTGCCGGTTCTTTTGGGAAAAACCGCATTCGTTACCGGAGCTTCGCGTGGAATCGGGGCCAGTGTTGCCCGGCAGCTGGCAGAGGCAGGAGCCGATATCGCTATCAACTACCGAAGCAAGGTAGCGCGCGCGCAGCAGGTTGCCGATGAGATCGCCGCACTGCGGCGGAGGATCCTGCTTCTTCAGGGTGATATCACGAGCGTTGCCGATATCGATTCCATGTTCGACCAGATGCAGTCAGAGTGGCAGAAGCTCGACATTCTGGTACTGAATGCCAGCGGCGGCCTTGAAAAGGACAAAGAGCCGGGATACGCCATGCTCCTGAACATGACGGCGCAGGTGAACCTGGTTCGTTCCGCGCTCCCGTTGTTGTCGCAGGGAGGACGCATTGTCTTTGTTACCAGCCATCTCGCGCACTTTTACGGAGTGAAGCCTTTTCACGAGAGCTATGAGCCGGTTGCTGCCAGCAAAAGGGCGGGCGAAGAGGCGCTGCGCAAAATGATTCCCGAGCTGACCGACCTGGGCATCGCGCTGGTGGTGGTCAGTGGAGACCTCATCGAAGGCACCATCACGCCCAAACTCCTGCAGCGGCAAAGCCCGGGTCTGATTGAGTCGCGGCGGCAGGAAGCCGGTTCATTGCCGAATGTAGATGACTTCGCGGCGGCCATTGTCAAAGCGGCTGCAGATGATTCCTGTGCGACCGGGGAGACAATTTACGTCGGCAGCACGGAGTGGAGCTAGCGCCAGGCATGGAGAATTTCAGGCTGAAGGTGTTTCGCACGGTCGCCGAGCAGGCGAGTTTCCGCAAGGCGTCGGAGCGGCTGAATCTCAGCCAGCCGGCGGTCAGCCAGCAGGTGCACGCGCTCGAAGAAGAGCTAGGGGTCACGCTGTTCGATCGCACCGGGAATCGCGTGCGGTTAACTCCCGCGGGGACGGTACTGCTGAAGTACGCGCGACGCGGGGCACAACTGGCGCGCGAGGCTGTCGAGGCGCTGGCGAAGATCGAGGGGGAGCCGCGTGGTGAGCTGCGTCTAGGCGTGTCGACGACGGTGGCGCAGTACATTCTGCCGCGGATACTGGGGGCGTTTCAGAAGCAGCATCCGCAGGTAGCGCTGTCGGTGACCAGCGGGAATACGGAGCACGTTGTTGAATTGCTGCTGCGGGGCGGGATCGAGATGGGGATTATCGAAGGCCCGGCATCGAGCCGGGAGCTGCGCAAACGGCGGTTTCTCGAGGACCGGATGGTGCTGATTGTGCCGAAGGGGCACCCGTGGGCGGCGCTGCGCGAGATTCCTCTCGAAGCGCTGAAGGAGGTGCCGCTGTTGATGCGAGAGCCAGGCTCGGGTTCCCGGCGCGTGGTGGAACTGGCGCTGAAGCGCAGTGGGTTGAAGCTGGGGAAGTTGCGAGTAGCGATGGATCTGGATTCGACGGAGGCTATTGTCTCGGGTGTAGAGGCTGGACTCGGGGTGGGTTTCGTCTCCCAGTGGGCAATCGGCAAGGAGGTGCGGCTGGGGACGCTGAAGCCGGTGAAAGTGGCAGGGTTGGAGATCGTGCGCGACCTGACGCTTATTCAACGTTCGGGAGCTTCGCCGGAAGGAGCCGCGGGAGCGTTCGAGCGATTTGTCCTGCATGAGGTGGAGAGCAGCGACGACCTGTTGTCGCGATAAGTAAAACTTATCAATCTTTCATAAATCTGACTGGACTGCTTATGAGACGGATGCCACTCTGATAGAGACATGAGCAAGAATCTCTTCTTCGTAGGCATTATTCTGGCGGCGGCTGGAATCCTCTCCCCGCCACTGGCGCTGGCCGCGGGACTGGCGTACGGATTGTTGACGGTCCATCACTATCGCCTTGAAGCGCAAAGGCTGTCTAAGTTTCTGCTACAGGCTTCGGTGGTTTGCCTGGGTTTTGGAATGAACCTGGGAGAGGTGGTCAGAGTAGGGCGGTCGGGGATGCTGTACACCGCCGTCGGGATCACGTTTGCACTGGGGTTGGGCCTCTCGCTGGGCTGGCTGTTCCGCGTGGGGAAGACGCAGTCGTTCCTGATTTCGGCGGGCACGGCGATCTGCGGCGGCAGCGCGATTGCGGCGCTGGGCCCGGTGACCGGAGCGACCGAAGAGGCGATGGCGGTTTCGATGGGCACTGTGTTCGTGCTGAATTCTGTCGCGCTGTTTATCTTCCCGTTGATCGGCGGTGCGCTGCACCTATCGCAGACGCAGTTCGGGTTGTGGGCGGCGCTGGCTATTCATGACACGAGCTCGGTGGTGGGTGCGTCGGCGAAGTACGGCGCGGTTGCACTGGCCGTCGGCACGATGGTCAAGCTGGCGCGAGCGCTCTGGATTATTCCGGTGGCGCTGGCTGTCGCAGTGGCCAGAAAGAGCAACGCGCGAGTGCAGTGGCCATGGTTTATCGGCTTATTCGTGCTGGCGGCGGTCATGAACAGCTACGTGCCATGGCTGGGACCGGCGTATCCTGCCATGGCCAGGCTGGGACGGCTGGGACTGGCGGTCACGCTGTTTCTGATCGGGACGGGGATCAACCGGGAGATGATTCGCAAGGTGGGAGCCAAGCCGCTGATCCAGGGTGTGCTGCTGTGGATCGTGGTGGGCAGCGTCTCGCTGTGGGCGATTGTAGAGGGATGGATCCATTTGTGAGGACAGCGGATTGAGCAGGCTTTAGGATGGAGCTTCAAATGCTCTAGTCCTCGAGGGAACTGCATGCAAGATTGGAAGCTGTTTGCTGGTGAGCGCCTGGTGTTGATTGTCCCGGCGCTATTCTTTTTTGCCCTAAGTGTCCCGGCCCAAACTGTGCGAGGCGGCAATGGGGTTTCCCTGGCCTCTCCGCCGGTCGCGGCTGTGAAGACAGTGGTCGACGACTATCACGGCGTGAAGGTCGAGGATCCGTATCAGTGGCTGGAAGATGCGAAGAGCCCGGAGACTCGGGCCTGGATTGACGCCGAGAACGAGTACACGCAGAGCTATCTAGCGCAGGTGAAGATGCGGCCCGAAATTGTGAAGCAGTTGACGGCGCTCCAACGGGTCGACTCGTACTCCGTTCCGCAGCTTTGCGGGGGAAAGTACTTCTTCGAGAAGAGACTGGCAGAGGAAAATCAGAGGTCGATCTATGTGCGTGACGGGTGGAAGGGCGCGGACGAGCGCCTGATTGATGCTACGAAGCTGAGCGTCGATCAGAATACTTCGGTAGACATCCTGGACGTCTCGCAGAACGGTGACCTGCTGGTTTATGGAGTACGGCAGGGGGGCGCGGATGAGTTGACAATCCACACGCTGGATGTGAAGAAGCGGACGGAGCTGGTCGATGTGCTGCCGCGGGGCCGGTATTTCGGAGTGAGCCTGAGTCCAGGAGGCAAAGGCCTGTACTATTCGCGATTCACACCGAAGGTGGGAACGGCGGTGTGGCTGCACACTTTCGGCACGCCATTGGATAGCGACGTGAAGGTGTTCGGCGGCGAATATCGCGGGGTAAAACTGGGCGAGCTGGATTTTATCGGAGCCGGAGTGACGGACAATGAACGTTATCTGATCGTGCAGATCAGTCACGGCGTTCCGCCTACGCGTGACGACATTCTGGTCAAGGATTTGCGCAAGACGGGGAGCGATTTTGTGGCGCTGATTTATGGCGTAGATGGCCATACGCAGGCGGCAAATATCGGAGACCGGTTTTTTCTGATGACGGACGCGAAGGCTCCCAATGGACACATTGTGGAGACGACACCAGGCGGGGACCCGTCAGAATGGAAGCCGATTATTCCCGAGGGCAAGAACGTGATTGACAGCTTCAGCATTGTCGGCGGGAAGCTATTCGTTTCGCGGCTGAAGGATGTGAAGACGGAGACAACGATTTACAGCCTGGAGGGCAAGCAGATCGGGACGGTGAGCTATCCGGGCATAGGGACGGGATCGGTGGTTTCGGGGCGTACGGAACAGGCCGAGGGTTTCTACACCTTTTATTCGTTTGTCAGGCCACAGACGATTTATCGCTACGACACGAAGACCGGGCAGACGGACGTCTTCGCCGAGCCGAAGGTGCCATTCGATTCGTCGCAGTACGAAGTAACGCAGGTCTTCTATACGTCGAAGGATGGCACGCGGGTTCCGATGTTCATCGCAGGGAAGAAGGGGTTGGCACGCGACGGCAAGGCGCGCCTGCTGATGACCGGGTACGGCGGCTTCGATGTGCCCATGACTCCGTTGTGGTATCCGTTGTACGCGTGGTGGATGGAACAGGGCGGATTCTTCGCGCTACCGAACCTGCGCGGCGGTAACGAATACGGTGAGGCGTGGCACAAGGCGGCGATGTTCGAGAACAAGCAGAATGTATTCGATGACTTCTTCGCCGCGGCGGAATATCTGATAAAGAACGGTTACACAACGCCGGAGCATTTTGCCATTCGCGGACGGTCGAACGGCGGATTGCTGATGGGAGCGGCTATGACGCAGAGGCCGGACCTGTTTGGAGCCATCTGGTGCGGATATCCGCTGCTCGATATGCTGCGTTACGAGAACTTTGAATTCGGACGCGCGTGGACGACGGAGTACGGTAGTGCGGAAAATGCGAAGGACTTTGCATATCTGGTGAAGTACTCGCCATATCAGAATGTGAAGCCGGAAACGAAGTATCCTGCGATCATGTTTTTCACCGGCGACAGCGATACGCGGGTGGATCCGATGAATGCGCGCAAGATGACGGCGCGGGTGCAGGCAGCAAATGGGAGTGACCGTCCTATTTTGCTGCACTATTCGCTGAAGGGCGGGCACAGCGCGGGTGTCTCTATCTCGCAACTGGTGGAAGACCAGGCGGATGAGTTGTCTTTTCTGTGGAATGAGACGGGCGGCAATCAGTAAGCCAGATATGAAAGGCGCTCGGGCAGCTATCCCAAAATCGATCAGCGACTAACGTTGACTCGTGGCGCTCCGATAATCCGCATACGTGTGCAGGCAGGCGTGTTCCCGAAGAAGGGGCGAAGCTGCGTCTTCCGGCGAGAGGAAGTGGAGATATGGCTGGCCAGCAAATCAGGAGGAGCGGTTCCGCCTTGCCATTGAGGCTTCGCTGGACGGCTTCTGGGAATTCGATGTAGGCGGGACTGTGGCACACTACTCGCCGCGGTGGCAGGCGATTGCCGGATTTGAGCCGCGTGACCACTCCGGCAGTCTGGACCACTGGCTGGAACGGGTGCATGCGGAGGATCGACCGCGCTTAGAAACCGAGCTGAAGGCGTTGCGCGCCGGCAAATCGAGGAGAATGCGCAGTGAACACCGCCTTCAGGATCTGCACGGCCTGTGGCGGAGGGTGGCGGTTCGAGCTGTGGCTGAACATGGCGGACCGGACGGCGAGGCGGGTGAGGTGACGCGGATCGCCGGATCGATGACCGATCAGACGGAGCGCAAGATGACAGATCCGCTCACCGGGCTGCCGAACCGGATGTACTTCATTGACCATCTGGAGCGGCGTCTGGAGCGGGCGCGCGCGAATGAGACATGGGACTTTGCGGTGCTCTCTCTGGCGATTGAGCGCTTCAAGATGTTGAACGAGAGCCTGGGCTACGTGGGCGGGGATGCACTCCTGCTGGAGATGGCTTCGCGCCTGACCGATGCAATGGCGGAATGCGTTGCGCCAACTGAGCCGGTGATTGCGCGGGTCAACGGGGCCGAGTTTCTGGTGTGCATGGAAGGCGTGGCGGGAGAGCAGCAGGCGATTTCCCGTGCCCGCGATGTCTACGAAGCGCTACGCCGCCCTTTCCAGTGGCGCCGCGAACGTGTGGCGCCATCGGCGGCGATGGGCCTCGCTCAGGCCGATGAGGGATATGCGCATCCGGAAGAACTGATGCGCGATGCTGACTCGGCGATGACGGAGGCTAAGGCCCTGGGGCGCGGGCGCCTGGTGTGCTATTCGCGGGGTATGCGTGAACGCGCCATGGCGCGGCTCAAGATGGAGGCGGATCTCGAGCAGGCGATTCGCACCGGTGAACTTGTGCTGCACTACCAGCCGGAGATTGACCTGACGACGGGCGCGGTGGCGGGATTTGAAGCGCTGGTTCGCTGGTAGCATCGAGAGCGTGGGATGATTCCGCCGGGAGAGTTTATTCCGCTGGCTGAGGAGACAGGGTTGATATTGCCATTGGGCGACTGGGGATTGACGGAGGCCTGCTGGCAGGTCGCGGCGTGGAAGTCTCTGCCTGGGGCCCAGTGGCAGTCACTGAGGGTGAGCGTGAATCTGTCGGCAAGGCAATTCGGGCGGCCGGGGCTGGCGGACCATGTGGCAGAGGTATTGGAGAAAACTTTTGTCGCGGCGGACGATCTGCGGCAGGAAGTAACGGAGAGCAGCCTGATGAGCAATCCTGAGGCCGCACTCGAGACGATGGAGGATCTGAAGGCGCTGGGTGTAGGGCTGCACATGGATGACTTCGGCACTGGCTACAGTTCGCTGAATTATCTGCACCGGTATCCATTCGACACGCTGAAGATCGATCGCTCGTTTATCCAGGGAATTGCGGATGAGGAGGATAGCGCGGAGATCGTGGGAACGATTCTGGAACTGGCGCGTTCGCTTGAGATGGATGTGGTTGGGGAAGGGATCGAAACCGCCGAGCAGGTGGAGCGGCTGAAGTCCTTGGGCTGCCGGCTGGGACAGGGGTACTACTTCGCGAAGCCGATGAACGCAGAGGCGATCAGCGAAATACTGGTGGCGTCGGGTGAGTCGGGATACCGACTGAAAATGTCAGGCCAGCCAAACTAAAACAGGAAAACCTGGCTCTTGATGAAAGGACGCCGTAATCCTCCGGGTGCGCATCACAGTGATATGTGAGATAGTTGCCCTGGTCGTCCGTTCGGGACAAAGAAAAGCTATCGAATTGACATGAGGTGGGATAAATGAAGAGAGCAATTTGGGCTGCGGCTTCCCTGGGAATGCTTACCTTATTGGTTTCGATGGCTCCTGATATCCGCCGTTATCTGAGAATCCGGTTCATGTAGCGAGAGCCTGGGGCCGATCACCCCGGTGCCCTGGGCGGCCATAGGTCTGCTCTTGCTCAAATCCAATTTGAGGCACAAGATGGACGCTGATTCCTCCGCGGTGAGCCGCGGAAGACAGAAATGGCTGTCTCTGCTATGGGACCTGCACGCCGACCAGCTTCCAAATCGCTGCCGATCGCCGAGATCGATATTCTATGGGTTACAGCGGGCCTGGGCTGTGACGGAGACACCATCGCGGCGACGGCGGCCACACAGCCGAGTCTTGAAGACATTGTCCTGGGCGCGCTGCCGTGGATTCCCAGGGTGCATTTCCACAATCCCTTTCTTGCTTCGGAGGTTGGTGATGCTTTTATGGAGCGCTTTCATTGCGCCGCGAACGGGAAATCAAATCCCTTCATTCTGGTGATGGAGGGCTCGGTCCCGGACGAAACGAACAAGAAGGAAGGCTACTGGGCATCGTTCGGAACGGACCGGGTGACGGGCCAACCCATCACCACGTGTGAGTGGATTGACCGGCTGGCTCCGCGGGCGTGGGCGGTGATCGCTGCGGGGACCTGCGCGACTTACGGCGGGATTCACGCGATGGAGGGCAATCCCACCGGGTGCATGGGATTGCCGGACTATCTCGGCTGGGAGTGGCGATCGAGCGCGGGCATCCCCATTGTTTGCATCCCGGGTTGTCCGGTCCAACCGGATAACTTTACGGAAACGCTGCTGTATCTGCTGACCATGGCGGCGGGGCGAGCGCCAATGATTCCGCTCGACGAGGCGCTGCGTCCGGCGTGGCTTTTCGGTAATACGGTGCATGAAGGCTGCGACCGCGGCGGGTACTACGAGCAGGCGCAGTTTGGGGAAGAGTACGGATCACCGCTCTGTATTGTGAAGCTGGGGTGCTGGGGTCCGGTGGTGCAATGCAACGTGGGCAAGCGGGGCTGGATGGGTGGGATTGGCGGATGCCCCAATGTCGGCGGTATTTGCATCGGGTGCACGATGCCGGGATTTCCGGACAAATTCATGCCATTCATGGATCAGCCGCCCGGTTCCCTTCTGTCATCGGCTGCGGTCCAAACATATGGCCGGGCTATCCATGCGCTGCGCCGTTTTACTTTGGCCTCGCTCAACAAAGAGCCCAGTTGGAGGCAACGGCGCCATGGTACGGGCGACCAAAACGAGGCTCGAAGAACTCCGTGAAGACGGCGGCAAGGATGCGGGTTTAAGCAGTTCGGATTGAGAGATGGCGTCGTCTGTGCGTACAAACCGGGAGCGAAATGGCGGCGCAGGGCAACATCCTGACGATCTTAAAGAGCCGCAGGAGATCATCGAAGCAGAGTCGGTGCTTCTCGACCTGGCGGGAACTTATTTTGATGCCACCGGTTCCGCGGGCCGGGGCGACTATCGTGGCGAAGATGAACGAGAGCCGGCAGATGCAAGAACTCCGAACCTCGAAGCCAAATACCGAGCGCTGCTGGAGCAGATGCCCGCCGTTGTTTTCATGGCGTATCTCGACCGCGGCATCAGCGAGGCCTACGTAAGCCCGCAGATCGAGGCTGCGCTGGGCTATTCGCGTGAGCAGTGGCTGGAAGATCCGGTCCGCTGGTACCAGCATATTCATCCCGACGACAAGCAACGCTGGAGCCTGGAAGCCGCGGAGATGTTTCTTTCGGGCAAGCCGCTGCGGTCGGCGTATCGCGTGATCGCGCGCGATGGCCGCATGATCTGGTTCCACTGCGATGCGCGGATGAAGCGGCGGGAGGACGGGCGTCCCTGGTTCATTCACGGCGTCGCGTTTGATATCTCCGATTTGAAGCGGGTGGAAGAGGAGCTTCAGGAAGAGCGCAACTTCGTGTCGGCGATTCTGGACACGGTCGGGGCACTGGTGGTTGTGCTCGATGATGAGGGCCGGATTCTGCGCTTCAACCCGGCGTGCGAAATCATCACCGGGTATTCGATGGAAGAGGTTCGGGATAAGTGCATCTGGGATTTGTTTCTGGTTTCCGAGGAAGCCGACCGCTTTCGGACGATATTCGAGGTACTGAGGACGGATCTGCTTCCGCAGGATTACCTGAGCAGCTGGTTGACGAAGCACGGCGACCAGCGACTGATTGCATGGACGAGCACACTTCTGCCGGGCAGCGGAGAGACTTCGAATTACATCATCGCGACCGGGATTGACATTACCGAGCGGAAGCAGCTGGAAAAGGCGATTCTCGAGATTAGTGCAAGGGAACAGCGTCGCATAGGGCAGGACCTGCATGACGGGCTGGGGCAGCACCTGACAGGAATTGCCTTCATGGCAAAGGTGCACGAAGCAAGACTGGCGGAGCAGAAGCGGTCAGAGGCTGATGACGCGGCCAAGCTCGTCAAGCTGGTCAACGAAGCGATTCACAAGACACGCGAACTAGCGCGCGGGCTGTTGCCGGTGGTCTCCGAGTCTCATGGGTTGATGTCGGCCCTGCAGGTCTGGACCGCAGAAGTGGAAGACCTGTTTGGAGTATCATGCCGCCTGCAGTGTGAATCGCCGGTTCTGATTCACGACGTGACGACGGCCACTCACCTTTATCACATCGCGCAGGAGGCAGTGAATAACGCAATGAAGCACGGGGGGGCGCGCAAGATTGTGATTGAGTTGAAAGCAGAGCAGGGGCGAGGCAGGATGGCTGTTTACGACGACGGCAAGGGCATCGTTGAGGATCCTGAAAGAACGCAAGGCATGGGTCTGCATATCATGCACTACCGGGCGGGAATGATTGGCGGAGCACTTGAGGTGCGGCGGGATTCAGCGGGAGGGACAGTAGTAGCGTGTAACTTTCCCATGAACGAGAACGAATAGAAGCCGTATGAAGGAATTCTCCAGGCAGAACGGTGCGACTGAGGTGAAGAAGAAAAGTGTCTTCATAGTGGATGACCATCCACTGTTGCGCAAGGGCCTGGCATTGTTGATCAATCGCGAGCCTGATCTGTCGGTTTGCGGGGAAGCGGAAGAAGCGCAGACCGCGATGAAGGGAATCACTGCGAATAGACCGGACATCATGATCGTCGATATCTCGCTGAACGGTCCGGATGGCCTGGACCTGCTGAAGAATATTCGGGCGCTCTATCCTGATCTGCCGGTGCTCATCCTGTCGATGCATGACGAGTCCATTTACGCGGAACGCGCGCTGCGGGCCCGTGCCAATGGTTACATCATGAAGCAAGAGGCGACGGAAAAGGTTCTGATCGCCGTGCGTTGCATTCTAAGTGGAGAAATCTATCTCAGCGAGCGCATGTCGAGGAAGCTGCTTCATCAATACATCAGCGGCGCATCGGCGGAAACGACTTCGCAGCTCTCAGCGCTCTCTGATCGCGAACTTGAAGTCTTCCGGTTAATCGGTGAGGGTCGCGGCACGCGGCAGATCGCCGACAAGCTTCACATCAGCGTCAAGACAGTCGAAACCTACCAGGCACACATTAAGAGCAAACTTTCTCTTCGCAGCGGACGCGAGCTTGTCCAGCACGCTATCCAGTCGAAGATCGATGAAAAAGCCCAGTAACGATCGTCGGGAAATCCCCGATAGGACGCCTCGTATTTTGCACTAAGTGAAAATCGGGCTGGTCCTGCTTGTTATCCCTTTATTGGCTCTGTTCCTATGGCCTGTCTGGTGACGGGACAGCCCACGGTGCTTCCGCTCCCATCTATCTAGTTCAGAAAGACCTACATCGGGCTAGTTAAGAAAGACCCACATCTGACAGGAGGAACCCGCGTTATGACAGCGAAGGCAGCAGCGCCCTACGGCCGCGTTACGCAGAAAGCACCGGCAGTGGCGGAGATACATATCCTCTGGATCACCGCCGGCCTGGGCTGCGATGGGGATTCGGTGTCGATTACGGCGGCGACCCAGCCAAGCATCGAGGATGTGCTGCTGGGGGCAATTCCCGGCCTGCCAAAGGTCCACCTGCATAATCCTGTCCTTGCCTATGAGGTCGGCGACGACTTTATGAAGTACTGGTATCGGGCTGAGGAGGGAAAACTCGATCCGTTTGTTCTGGTGGTCGAGGGCTCGATTCCGAACGAGAAGATCAAGAAGGAAGGCTACTGGGCCGCGCTAGGGACGAATCCGAAGACGGGGCAGCCGATCACAACGAATGAATGGATTGATCGTCTTTCTCCCAAGGCGCTTGCCGTGATCGCCTGCGGGACCTGCGCGACCTACGGGGGTATTCACGCTATGGAGGGAAATCCTACAGGCTGCATGGGCCTCGCCGACTACCTGGGATGGGACTGGAAATCCAAAGCGGGGCTCCCGATAGTGAACGTGCCAGGCTGTCCCGTTCAACCGGATAACTTCATGGAAACGGTGCTGTATCTGCTGTATCAGGTGGCGGGACTTGCGCCGATGATTCCGCTTGATGATCAACTTAGGCCTACATGGTTATTTGGAAAGACTGTGCATGAGGGTTGCGATCGCGCCGGATATTACGAGCAGGGCGACTTCGCCAACTCTTACAGCTCCCCGAAGTGCATCGTGAAGCTGGGCTGCTGGGGACCGGTTGTGAATTGCAACGTGCCGAAGCGCGGCTGGATGGCCGGCATTGGAGGCTGCCCGAATGTGGGCGGTATCTGCATCGGGTGCACCATGCCCGGCTTTCCGGATAAGTTCATGCCGTTTATGGATGAGCCGCCGGGGGCAAAGCTCTCTAGCACAGCGGTTGGCGTTTATGGCAAGGCGATACGAGCGCTGCGGTCGATAACCAACGACACCGTGAACAAAGAGCCGAAGTGGCGGCATCCGCGTGCCGAACTTACAACGGGCTATCATCCCAGATCTTTCTAAACAGTCATGCTAATGCACTCTAAGGAGTCAATAAGATGGGCACGATTACTGCGGAAAGCAAAGAAGAAGCCAGCCAGCCGAGCCAGTTAGTTGAGATGAATTGGGATCCTATTACCAGGATCGTCGGCAGTCTCGGGATTTTTACCAAGATCGACTTTGGCAAGCGCAAGGTGGCGGAGTGTCATAGCACATCTTCTATCTTCCGCGGTTACAGCATCTTTATGAAAGGGAAGGATCCGCGAGACTCGCACTTCATCACCAGCCGCATCTGCGGCATTTGCGGTGACAACCATGCGACATGCGCGACCTATGCCCAGAACATGGCATTCGGAGTGAAGCCTCCTGCGATGGCCGAGTGGATTGTGAATCTTGGCGAGGCCGCAGAGTACATGTTTGATCACAACATTTTTCAGGACAACCTGGTTGGGGTGGACTTCTGCGAGCAGATGGTGAAGGAGACGAATCCCGGCGTCTGGGAGAAAGCAGAGAAAACCGCCTCACCGCATGCTGAACTTCACGGTTACCGTACCGTTGGCGACATCATGAAGGCGCTCAATCCGTTCAGCGGCGCTTTCTATCGCGAAGCGCTGCAGATGAGCCGCATGACCCGCGAGATGTTCTGCCTGATGGAAGGCAGGCATGTGCATCCGTCGACGCTGTATCCGGGTGGCGTGGGAACAGTCCCAACGGTTCAGCTCTTCACGGACTACATTGTCAGGCTGATGAAGTATGTCGAGTTCATGAAAAAGGTTGTGCCACTGCATGACGACCTCTTCGATTTCTTCTATGAAGCCCTCCCCGGTTACGAAGAGGTCGGCAGGCGGCGGGTTCTTCTCGGTTGCTGGGGTTCGTTCAATAATCCCGATGTTTGCGACTACACATACGAAAGGATGACCGATTGGGGCCGGGGCATGTTTGTAACTCCGGGCGTGGTGGTCGACGGCGAACTGGTTACTACGGACCTGGTGGATATCAATCTGAACATCAGGATTTTGCTGGGCAGCTCTTATTATGACGACTGGCAAAATGCGGAAACCTTTGTGAAAAAGGACCCGCTGGGGAATCCTGTGGATCAGCGGCATCCGTGGAATCAGTCGACCTATCCCAAGCCGCAAAAGCGGGATTTTACGGGCAAGTACACGTGGGTGATGTCTCCGCGCTGGTACGACAAACGGACAGGAGACTATCTCGCGCTCGACACGGGTGGCGGCCCAATCGCGCGGTTCTGGGCGACAGCGCTTGCTGGAATCGTGGACATCGGCTATCTGAAGGCGACCGGAAATAGCGTCAAGATCTACCTTCCCAAGACCATGTCGCTGCCCGAGGTCGAGTTGGAGTGGAAGATTCCCAAATGGAGCAACGCGATTGAACGCGATCGCGCGCGCACCTACTTCCAGGCTTACGCTGCAGCGGCGGCGCTCTATTTTGCCGAGCAGGCGCTGGCGGAATTACATGCCGGCAGGACGAAGACATGGAATGACTTCAAGGTTCCCGAAGAAGGGATAGGATGCGGCTTCCACGAGGCTGTGCGTGGCGTGTTGTCGCACCACGTCGTGATTCGCAATCACAAGATCGCGAATTATCATCCGTATCCGCCAACGCCGTGGAATGCGAATCCGCGGGACAGCTTCGGCACGCCGGGCCCATATGAAGATGCGGTGCAGAATACGCCGATCTTCGAAGAGAACGGCCCGGAGAACTTCAAGGGAATCGATATTATGCGGGCAGTTCGAAGTTTCGATCCATGCCTGCCGTGCGGCGTACATATGTATCTCGGAAATGGAAAGGTGCTGGAGACGCATCATTCACCGATGTTCGGGTTGCAGCAGCCGTGAGCGAAAGGAGCGGCGTGGCCGACGTAACGGAATTTCAGGAGAAGCTTCGGCGGCTGGGCATGCTCGTCGGCGAACTCGACCAGATGCCGGGCGGAGGATCCAAAGTTGCGGCACGGGACGTGGTCCAGTTGCTGATGGAAGTTCATGGGGCAGGGCTTGAGCGGATCATGGAGATTGTTTTTGAGTCGGGCGCGCAGGGTACGGCTCTTATCGACCGGCTAGGTCAGGATCCGATTGTCCGCAACCTGCTTCTGCTCTATTCGCTGCATCCCGATGATGTGGAGACGCGCGTTTTGAAGGCGTTGGATACGGCTGGAGCGCGTCTGCGCAAATTCGATGCGGAGGTTGAGCTGGTCAGCCTTCAGGACGGGGCGATCCAGCTTCGTCTTCGCACCTCTGGACATGGGTGCGGTTCGACGACGAAGAATCTGAAGGCAATTGTCGAGGAGAGCATCTACGATCAGGCGCCCGATCTGACATCTCTGACTATTCACGAGCCGGAACAGGAGTCTTCGGGGTTTGTCCCCATCGAAAGTCTAATGAAGCATGCCATGGGCGCGCATGCGGGCCTTCATGCAGACGTGGAGGGTGCCGATTGAGAGCAGGCATCTCCAGCCCGGAGAGCGATTGATTATGCCTCCTGGAACATCAGCGTCCATGGATCAGGCCTTCGCTGCCTTGCGCCAGTTTGCGCGCGCCAGGCGCCCCGCAGAACGTTGCGAGTTGTGCAGTCTGGAACTGGGAAGAGAACATCCCCATTTGATCGAAATTGCTGCGCGGCAGATCGTATGCGCGTGCGACGCCTGCGCCACGCTTTTCGATGCCATGGCCGGGGGGCGGTATCGGCGCGTGAGCCGCCGTGCTCAACTGCTGGCTGATTTTCAGATGGCGGACGCGGAGTGGAATGATTTGCTGATCCCGATCAATATGGCGTTTTTCTTTCGCTCCAGCGTGGAGGGCAGAGTCATTGCGCTTTATCCGAGTCCGGCAGGAGCGGTCGAGTCATTACTTCCCCTTGATGCCTGGAATGCGATCGTCGAGCGGAATGCGCCTCTCAAGCACCTGCGTTCAGATATCGAGGCCCTGCTTGTCAATCGTGTCGGACATGGACGGGAGTTATCGCATGCGGAGTACTACATCGCGCCGATCGATGAATGTTATCGGCTAGTCGGTCTGATTCGCGCGAACTGGAAAGGGCTCTCGGGAGGCAACGAGGTATGGACGGAGATCGGGCGCTTCTTCTCCGATTTGAGGTCGCGGTCAGATGTTGTAAGCGGGGAAGCGCATGCCTGATCTGTGTTTCAAGGTTGAAGAGGCGGCGGTTGTTCCGTTCGCGATCGCTCCCACGCTGGCTTTGAAGCTTCGCATTACCAACGCAGATTCTGCCGAGGCGATTCACACAGTGGCGCTGCGCTGCCAGATCCAGATTGATGTGACGCGACGCCGCTATACAGCGGAAGAACAGGCGAGCATGCGGGAGCTCTTTGGAGAACCAGAACGCTGGAGCCAGACGCTGCGGAGTCTATTGTGGACGCATGTAAGCGTCGTCGTTCCCGGTTTCACGGGAAGCACAGTTGCCGAGCTTCCGATCCATTGCACTTTCGACTTTAACGTCGCTGTCACAAAGTATGTTGAAGGCCTGACGGGTGGAGAGATACCGCTCAATCTCCTGTTCAGCGGAACGGTGTTTTATGCGGGCCACGACGAGGTGTTGCAGGTGGCGCCAATTTCGTGGGAGAAGGAGGCGCGGTTCAACCTGCCGGCTAAAGTGTGGCGCGAGATGATGGACGCTTACTATCCCAACACCGCGTGGCTGAATCTGCGCCGTGACGTCTTCGATCGCCTCTATCAATACAAGATGCAGCATGGGATGCCGACATGGGAACAGGCGCTGGAGAGCGTGCTACCGGTAGAAGAGACGGTGAACTCATGAATCTCGACCAGGTGGAGAAGATCGCCGAGGCCGTGCTGTATGAGGGTTACATGCTCTATCCCTATCGCGCGTCGGCGGTGAAGAATCAACAGCGCTGGAACTTCGGAGTGCTGTGTCCGCGATCGTACAGCGAAGCGCAGAATGGTTCGGACGCGTGGATGATGCAGACAGAATGCCTGCTGCGGACAATTGCTTCAACGCGGCTGGGTGTCAAGATTCGTTTTCTGCAGATCGTTGACCGTTCAATCGGGAAGCTTACGCGGCCGGTCCGTGAGCTTACGCACGAATGGGAACCGGAATTTGAAATCGTAGACAAGCTGAATGCTGGCGGACAGACTTATTCGTCATGGCAGGAGGCGGTGGAACGCGAGGTGATTGTGTCTCCACTGCATCCTGCCGATTTTTTGTCGCGAAAGTCTGTGTTGTTTGAGTTCTCCGCCAGCAGAGAGCTTGAGCCCATTCGTGACGCGAGCGCCCTGAATGAGGATGGAGTGATTGTCGGCGTTGTTATTCGCAAATGGAAGGAGATTGCCGGATCGGTTGAGATCGGCGTGAAGGACTGCGGGGAAGGCTTGATCAAGGTGACTGTGCGGATTCGTAACCTTACTCTGAGCGAATCGGCGCATTGTTGGAACCGCGGTGACGCACTGATGTATTCTCTCGTCTCGGTTCACACCATTCTGGTTGCCGAAGACGGGCAGTTTGTATCGCTGCTCGATCCTCAGCAGGAGTTGCAGACGCTGGCCGGAGAATGCAGCAACGTCGGGACGTGGCCGGTGCTGGTTGGCGATGCCGGCGACCGGAGTACGGTTTTGTCGTCGCCCATCATTCTGTATGACTATCCGCAGATCGCTCCTGAAAGTCCGGGGAGTCTTTTCGACGGCACAGAGATTGATGAGATTCTTTCGCTGCGGATCCTGACCATGACGGACGAAGAGAAGCGCGAGATGAGGCAATCGGACGAATGGGCACGCCAGATACTCGAACGCACGGAGAACATGCCGCCAGAGCAGTTCATGAAGCTCCACGGTGCATTGCGCGGGCTCCAACCAGTAGACACTCATGGGAATCCGGAGGCGCGATGAACGAGTGGGAATGGCAACTGCTCGAGGATAAGACGCTCATCGATCATCGTGTGATCTCGGGAGTTGAAGTCAGGACAGGCGATCGGGTTCGTCTCTTTCCGCATAAAGGAGGAGACGTGCTGGACATTGCGCTGCGCGGGCAGGTTGCAACGATTGAGAGCATTGAGCAGGATTACGAAGGCAAGTCGCATGTGTGCGTTGTTCTTGATGATGATCCTGGACGCGACATGGGCCTGCTTCGCCAGCCCGGGCACCGGTTTTTCTTTGATCCGTCGGAAGTGGAGCCGCTGCCGCCGGATGAGCAACGTCACGGCAATGTCGTCGAGAAGCCAAGTGTCCTGGTTGCTGGCATCGGCAACATCTTTTTGGGCGATGACGGCTTTGGAGTAGAGGTAGCGCAGCAGCTTGCTCGGCGTGATTTTCCGTCTTCGGTGAGAGTCGCTGATTTTGGGATACGCGGATTTGACCTTGCCTATGCGTTGCAGGACGGGTATGAGACGACCATTCTAATCGATGCTTTTCCGCAAGGGCAGGCGCCGGGCACGGTGTATGTGGTGGAGCCGGATCTGAATGACCTCGATGCTTTGGTCGCGCAGGCGAACTTCGTCGAGCCCCACGCCATGAACCCCATGAATGTGATTCGCATGGCGACGGCTATGCATGGGCCGCTGAAACGAGTACTGCTGATCGGGTGCGAGCCGGAAACGTTTGGCGGCGATGACGGCCAGATGGGATTGAGTGGATCTGTTCAGGCCGCAGTGCCCGAGGCGGTGAACGTTGTCGAAAGACTCGTCGATGAAGTTCTGAACGCAGGTAGGTCAAAGGCGGCCTGCTAATGGCTTTGGGAGTGAAAGGAGATACGCCGTGCCTATGGAACTGTTGGAAACCAACACTAATAGAAACGGAATGGATAAAGATACGCTTTACATGCTCGGGGGCGTTGCGCTGATGATCTTTGGCGCGGGATTGATTCTCTCCAATCCCGTCGTCCGGCGCTACATGGGGCGGCTGGGAATGGGCAATCTAGCTAACGCGGCGTTGCCCGATTTTGAGCGGTACTTGAAGCTGCGGGCAATGTGAGTGGAATGACAGAAAGTTCTACAGAGGCTGATAAAGCCACGGAGACGGTTGGTTTTACTTATCTGATTGATGGCCGGGCAAGCCGGTTCACCGTTCGCGCGTTTGCCTCAGGAATGCTGGCTGCGATGGGGCACAATCCGACCGTCGGCATCCGCGACTTCAGTGGTGAGATGAGCTTCGATCCTGAAAAAGCTGATGCTGGTTCTTTCAGGCTTGACGTGAAGGCTGCGTCCCTCGGCATTCAGGACGATGTAAGTGAAAAAGACCGGCGCGAGATGGAGCGCCTTATGAATCAGGAGGTCCTGGAGACGGCGAAGTTTCCGGAGATTCGCTACGAAGCATCTGACATTACTGTGATGAGGGTTTCGGAAATGCTCTATTCGGCTGCGCTCAACGGAGAGCTTACCCTGCACGGGGTAACTCGGCGCCAACCGATCAATGCACGCATCACGTTATTGGGGAGTATGCTTAGGGCCTCCGGCGATTTCACGTTGGATCAGACGAATTACAACATCAAACTGGTCTCCGTTGCCGGAGGCGTGATCAAAGTCAAAGACGAGCTTAAGTTTTCCTTTGAGATCGTGGCTCGCAAACAGGAATGAAGTTGCTCGGCATGGGGGAATCGGCTGAATGTGTTTAGCAATTCCAGGCAAGATGGTTGAACTCGACCCTAACGCGGCGCATCTGGGAACGGTCGAGGTTGCCGGTGTGCGGCGCAAGGTGGACCTGGGGCTGCTGGAGGAAGACATGCCGGTGGCGGGCGACTGGGTCCTGATCCACGTGGGTTTTGCCATGACCAAGATCAGCGAGCAGGATGCGGTGGAGCAGATGAATCTGCTTCAGATGCTCGGCGAGGCGGAGCAGGCCATGCAGGAAGTGCGGGGCTATTGTGTTGATGAGAGTGGCGAACATGAGCGGGAGAATCTTCGGCCCAGTTGACGGCGTTTTGATCCGGCCGTAGGCGGCAGAGGTTGTACATGCGATATGTAGACGAATTCCGGGACCCCGAGCTGATCACCAAGGCTTCTGAGGAGATTTATCGGCTTGCGGATCCGGATCGGCACTACCGCATCATGGAGGTCTGCGGCGGTCACACGCACGCCATCTACCGGTTTGGGCTGAAGGATGTACTACCTTCCAATATTGAGTTGATTCATGGTCCCGGCTGCCCGGTTTGCGTTCTGCCGATGGGCAGAATCGATGATGGGCTGGCGGTTGCGAAGAATTCCGACGTTATCTTTGCCGCTTTCGGTGACATGATGCGCGTCCCGGGTACTCACGGCAGTCCCTTCGAACACAAGGCGCGCGGCACCGACGTACGCATCGTCTATTCGCCAGCAGACGCTTTGCAGATCGCGAGGAAAAATTCTGGGAAGCATGTAATGTTCTTTGCGATTGGATTTGAGACTACGGCGCCATCGACTGCGCTGACGCTGATGCGGGCAAAGGCAGAGGGCATCAAGAACTTCTCGGTGTTCTGCAATCACGTCACTATCATCCCCGCGATCCGCGCGATTCTCGACTCGCCCGACATGCGTCTCGATGGGTTCATCGGACCTGGACATGTTTCGACGGTGATTGGGTGCCGTCCTTATGAGTGGATCGCCAGGAAAGAAGGCAAGCCCGTCGTTACTTCGGGGTTCGAGCCGCTGGACCTTCTGCAATCCGTGGTGATGCTGCTGCGGCAACTGCGAGCGGGCGAAGCTCGCGTTGAGAACCAGTACAAGCGGGTTGTGCCGTGGGAAGGCAATCGTGCTGCGCTGAAGGCGATGGCCGACGTGTTTCAGCTGCGGCCATATTTTGAGTGGCGCGGGCTGGGATTCATTTCTCAATCGGCTTTGAAGATTCGTGATGAGTATGCCGAGTGGGATGCCGAGCAGCGATTTCCGATCCCGGGTACGCGCGTGACTGATCCTAAGGCCGCGCAGTGCGGTGAAGTTTTGAAGGGTGTATTGAAGCCTGCACAGTGCAAGCTGTTTGGCAATGAGTGCACACCGGAACACCCGATCGGTGCGCTGATGGTGTCCTCAGAGGGTTCATGCGCAGCATATTACAACTACGAACATCGCAAAGCGGCCGCGATGGTGACCAGCATCAGCTCGGTGGCATGAACGGTAAGTCAGCCGTCGAAAGCGCGCATGCAGCAATTCGCTTTCGAGACCCTCAGATTGAAATGGCGCACGGCGCCGGGGGCAAGGCGAGCCGCAGGCTGGTGGAGGGTCTGTTCGCTCCAATTCTTTTCCACAACACCGGAGAATTTCTGGGCGATGCTGCGCGCGTTCGAATCGATGGCCACGCCCTCGCCGTCACTACGGACAGCTTTGTCGTCAAACCGTTGAGGTTTCCGGGCGGTTCCATCGGAGAACTGGCCGTGAACGGGACCATGAATGATCTGGCCGTCTCAGGAGCGAAGGGCCAGGCGATGGTGGCCACGTTTGTATTAGAGGAAGGACTGCCCACGACAGATCTTGAAGCGGAGGTGCGCGCGATGGCTGCCGCTGCTGAGCGGGCAGGCGTCGCCATTGTGGGAGGGGATACAAAGGTTGTCGAGCGCGGTAAAGCCGACGGTATGTACATCACGACGACTGGCATCGGTCGCTTTATGCCGCAGGTGACGGTCGATGCGAGGTCCGTCCGTGCGGGGGATAAGGTTATTCTTTCGGGACCGATTGGCGATCACGGCATTACTATCCTTCTTGCCCGTGGAGAGCTGGATCTGGAAGCGGACCTTGTTTCCGACACACGGTGCATCCTGCCGCTCGTGGAGGCGATGGCCGGGGAGGCCGCGCCGGGAATACGGTGGATGCGCGATCCCACGCGAGGCGGTGTTGCGACGACTCTCAACGAGCTTGCCCGCGATTGTGGCCTGGGCATTGTTCTCTCGGAAGAGGAAATTCCAATGCGCGACGAGGTTCGCGGCGCATGCGAATTACTGGGGCTGGATCCGCTCCATATCGCCAATGAGGGCCAGTTTCTTGCGGTGGTCGCGCCCGAGTATGCGGATGCAGCGCTGAACGCGTTGAATCAGGCAGAAGGCGGCGAAAACGCGTGCATCATCGGCGAGGTTCGGAGTGAGCCTGCGTGCGCCGTGCTCGTGACGACGCGATACGGCGGCAGCCGAATCGTTGACATGCTGGTCGGCGACCCCCTGCCGCGCATCTGTTAGGACAGGTGATGAAAACGGCTTGCAAGCTGGCGGCACAGATTGAAGAGCGACTGCTCGCGCGCAACAAGATCATCGAAGCATTTTTTGGGCAGGAGGCGACGCATCTTGCGGAGGCCTGCCGCGAGATGTCGGAGCGCTTCCTCAAAGGCGGACGCTTGCTCGCGTTCGGGCGCGGCCCATATGCGACGGATGCGCAACATGTCTCGGTCGAATTTGTACACCCAGTGATCGTGGGGAAGCGAGCTCTTCCGGCGCTGGATCTATCGATGGCATTCGGGCCATGGCTGGATACGATCCTCACGCGGGAGGACATCGTAATGGGATTCGGTCCTCCGGAAGGCGATGCCGAAGTGGATGCAGCGCTGGCATTGGCTCGCGGTCACAAGGCGATGACCTTTGCGCTGCCGGGCACAGAAGGCTCGTATGCGGTTCAGCCGGTCACGAAGGATCCGTTTATCCACCAGGAACTCTTCGAGATCTTCTACCACACGCTTTGGGAGACGGTGCACGTCTTCTTCGAGCATCGCGAACTGGGGCAGGATGTGGGGCAATCTGAATTTCTGTATCCCTTTCTTGGCCAGAAGAAACAGGAAACAACCGATGTGACCGAAGAAGTTGCGGGTTCGATTCAGATGAAAGTCCATGATGATTCACTGCTGCGGGTGCGATTGGCGGAGGAGCAGGCAGAGCAGATTGGAAATACAGCTGTGGCCATACGGCAGCGCTTGTTGCAGGGCGGAAAGCTGATCATCTTCGGCAATGGCGGCTCAGCGACAGACGCGAACGACTGGGCTCTCGATTGTGTGTTGCCTCCGTCAGGGTATCGCCCGATTCCGGCCATATCGCTGTCGATGGAGCCGGCAAATATTACCGCGCTGGCTAATGATGTGGGCACCGAAGTGATCTTCCTGCGACAGCTTATCGCTCAGGCGCGACCGGAGGATGTTGCAGTCGGCATCTCGACCAGCGGAGGATCGCGGAACATCGTGATGGCTCTGGAGGAGGCGCGCAAACGCGGCTTGCTGACCGTCGCGCTGCTGGGATATGACGGCGGGGAGGTCTATCGTCGCGGCCTGGCGGACTTCCCGATCATCGTTCGGAGCGATTACATCCCGCGTATTCAGGAGGTGCAGGCATCCGCATATCACATCGTGCGGGAGATGCTGGAGGTTCTTGAACGTGGCGAAGCTTGAGCTCTACGGCGCCGCAAGCTGCCCATACACACAGGAACTGCGCGAATGGCTGGAATGGACGCGGCGCGACTTTGAGGAGTTCGACGTCGAGGCTGACCCCGAGGCGCGAATGCGGATGCATTCGATTGACAGCAGCCTGCGCACGGTGCCTGTTCTTATTGAGGACGGCAAGGTGGTGCAGATCGGGTGGCATGGCCGCGGGTGCATCGTGGGTTCGGGGTCCTGATGGCGACTGCCTGCTCAGTTCGTGTACGCGGTGTGGTGCAGGGCGTTGGCTTCCGCCCGTTTGTCTACCGCCTTGCTCAGGCGCACATGCTGTCCGGATGGGTGCTCAATGGCGAGCGAGGAGTAGAGATTCATCTCGAGGGTACGGAAGAAGAACTGGCCGCGTTTGTGGCGGAGATGAGAGACAGACCTCCGGCCGCTGCGCAGATTGCAGAGATCGAGATCGAGCCTGCTCTGTGGGAAGGTCTCAACGCATTCACGATACGAGAAAGCGAACGGCTGGGCAGGCCAACCGTCTGCGTCTCGCCTGACCTGCCTGTCTGCGAGGAATGCCTTGCCGAGCTTTTCGACCCGTCAGATGTGCGATTCGGGTATCCGTACATCAACTGCACAAGTTGCGGGCCACGTTACAGCGTGATTCTTGCGCTTCCCTACGACCGGCCGAATACCACGATGCGCAAGTGGCCGATGGATCGCTACTGCTGTGACGAATACCGCGATCCCGGTAATCGCCGATTCCATGCACAGCCGGTTGCATGCCCGGAATGCGGCCCGAGTTATTTTCTCCTCGAGGGTATGGCGACGATCTCGGATGGCGCGGGGGCGATTGCTCGTGCGGCGCAGCTTCTTCGGGAAGGCAAGATCGTTGCGGTCAAGGGAATCGGTGGCTACCATCTGGCGTGCGATGCTCGAAATGCGAGTGCAAATGCTGCACTCCGCGAGCGAAAGTACAGGAAGGAAAAGCCGTTCGCCGTAATGGCGCGAGATCTAAATGCCGCGTACGACCTCATTCACATGTCTCCCGATACAGAAGCGTTGCTATCGTCAGCGGCGCGACCCATTGTTCTAGACCAGGCCAAGGTGGACTTGGACGAAGTCGCTCCCGAGAATGAGGAACTGGGCGTGATGCTTCCGTATACGCCGCTACAGCACCTTATTTTTGCCGAGGGTGCTCCAGATGCGTTGGTGATGACCAGCGCGAATCGCTCCAGCGAGCCGATCGCCTACCAAGAAGATGACGCACTGGAACGTCTCGCGGGCATTGCCGATGCTTTTCTGATTGGGGAGCGCCCGATCGCGAGACGGGTCGACGATTCTGTGGCACGCATCGGAGTGTTCGGTCCTATGATTCTGCGGCGAAGTCGCGGCTATGCGCCGGGCGCTGTGGCCGTGTTCCCAACACAGCAACCTGTATTAGCCGTGGGAGCGGATCTTAAGAACACGATCACACTGGTGGTGAATGGCGAGGCATTTGTCAGCCAGCATATCGGTGATTTGGACCATTACCAGGCTTTCCACGCTTTCGAAGAGACTATTAACGATCTGATTTCCATGTATGACGTGCGATGGGAGGATCTGCTGGTGGTGCACGATTGCCATCCGCAGTACGCCTCGACGATGCATGCGCTCGTGTTACCGGCGGGTCGCCGCTGTGCGGTGCAGCATCATCGGGCGCACCTGGCATCGGTGCTTGCAGAGCGTGGCGCCTGGGAGGAGACCGTTGTCGGGGTCAGCCTGGATGGCACCGGGTATGGAGACGACGGAAATATCTGGGGTGGGGAAATTTTTGCCGGTAGCATGGCGAGTGGCTTCGAGCGGGTAGTCCATCTTCGCCCAGCGACCTTGGCAGGCGGCGATGCTGCGGCGCGATATCCCGCGCAGGCGGCGGCGGGCTTTCTGTCGCAGCTTGACGATCTTCCGGATCTGACCGCAGCGCCGTTTCACTTCGGCCCACGATATGTGAACGCAATGCAGCTCGTTCATCGCGGTGTTCGCACATTTTCCACTACTTCGATGGGGCGACTCTTCGACACAGCTGCGGCGCTGCTCGGATTTGTGAGGGAGACTTCCTTCGAAGGGCAGGCCGCCATCTGGCTGGAGCAACTCGGCCGCAAGGCTGCGACTTGCGATGCATATCCATTTTCATTTGCAGATGGCGAGCTTGACTTCCGTCCGCTGCTCAACGCAGTCATCCGAGACAGGCTTTGCGATCGGCCCACCGCAGAGATTGCTCGCGCGTTCCAGAGAGGCATCGCGAAGGGATTGGTCGCATCCGTGAAGGGGGTCGGTGAGAAGCGATGCACTCGCACCGTTGTCCTTTCAGGGGGAGTCTTCCAAAATGAGTTGTTGCTGGCGGATATGAAGCCTCTGCTCGAGACAGAAAGGTTCCGGATATGGGTCAACCATCTGGTACCGCCGAACGATGGGGGTATCAGCCTGGGCCAAGCCGCGATTGCTGCATGTGAGCAGCGCCGAAATAGCGGTGAGCCTTATGCATGAGCTTTCCATCGCGATGAGTATTGTCGATATGGCGCTGGAGGAAGCTGGGCGACGGGATGTCACGATTGACGCTGTTCATCTCGAACTTGGTCCCCTGTCTGGAGTCGTTGCGGACGCGCTGCTCTTTTCCTACGAGATGGCTTGCGCCGGCACGCCGCTCGAAGGTTGCCGGCTCGTGATTCGCGAGGTTCCTATCGAGGCGTACTGCCCTGCCTGCAAGGCGCAAAAGATCTTGAATTCGATGCAGTGGTTTTGCTGTCCTGAGTGTGGAGCACCCACTTCGGACGTTATTCATGGACGAGAGCTGGCAATCACTGCTCTGGAGGTAAGGGATGAGCGCCCAACCGCGACTGTTGGAAGTTCGTAAGAATGTTCTGAAGCAGAATGATTTGATCGCCCGTGCACTGCGCGAGCGCTTTCGCGCGGAGGGAACATTCGTCGTGAGCCTGGTTTCCAGTCCGGGCGCGGGGAAGACTGCGTTTCTCGAAAAGACGCTGTCGCTGTTGAGGCAGACCTATCGCGTGGCGGCACTGGTTGGCGACCTGGCAACGGAGAACGATGCTGTCCGGCTCGCGCGCAGCCAAGCGCCGGTGAAACAGATCACGACGGGAACGCTGTGTCATCTTGAAGCGGCGATGGTTGCGCGCGCGCTCGAGGACTGGGAGGTTGGCCCGCTGGATTTTCTTTTCATCGAGAATGTCGGCAATCTGGTTTGCCCCGCCTCTTATGATCTGGGCGAAAATCTCCGTTTTGTTCTGCTGTCAGTTACGGAAGGTGAAGATAAACCTCTCAAATATCCCACCATCTTCAACAGCGCCGACGTGGCAGTGATCACAAAGATGGATCTGTGCGAGGCAGTGGAGTGCGACGAAGCGGTGATGAGAGCTAATATTCAAGGCGTGCGCCCGGGCATGCGCTGCTTTGCAGTGTCGGCAAAAACGGGAACCGGTGTCGAGGAGTATCTGCGGTTTCTTATCGAGAGACTTGCCGAAAGCGCGCGACAGCACGCCGCTTTGAAGGAGTGATTGGCCTTCGGCTTCCAGCGTGAGGCGGTGCATTTCTGGTGGTTCTGGTGGCCTGCCTTACGGAATCAATTCGCTTCGATCAGGACCGAATCCAGCGCAAACGAGCAGTCATCAGTGACTTGAAAATATCCGCGTACTTCCCGTGGAGCGTTCTGGAGCAGAGAGCGTATCGCTTCCACATAGGCAGGAGGTGTCCTCATCCGTCTTACCCAAGCGTTGAAATCAAGAGGGAGTCTCCAGCAGGATTGTTTTCTCGGTTGAAATCCCGCCTCCGCAAGGATGGAATTCCATTCGGCCAGCGAGTCGTTCCGGACGTGTGATGGATCTCTCAACAATTCGATCGTCTGTAAATGCGTGTCCAACAGAGGGTCTGCTGGAGCACATGTGTCAATGATGATCAGAGCGCCGCCGCTCTTCAGGATTCGGCGCGCTTCACGGAATGCTTTGCGAATGTCTGTCCAATGATGAGCGCTGTAGCGTGTGCACACCCAGTCGAAACTGGCGTCCTCGAAGGGAAGCGCTTCGGCCCGGCCTTGCCTGGTAGAGATATTGGGAAGATTTCGTCGTTTGGCTTCGTTGCTGACCACATCAATCATTTCGCGCGACAGGTCGTAGGCGATCGCCGATTCAACAAAGGGCGCGAGGACGAAGCTGACGTGACCTGCCCCACACCCGAGGTCCAATACTTTTGCACGAGGTGTGGTCTTCACTTTATCGGCGATAGCTGTAAGATCGGCTCCCTCACTATGCACGCTGCTTGATAAATACCTCTCTGCAACCGTCCCGAATTGTTTTTCCACTTTGTTCGCATGGCAGTCCATACTTTTTCCGCCTTTATGGTTGACCTTAACTCCTCGGCTCCAAGAGGTCCAATTGCCGATGACCTCCGCGTTGACGATGGGTCTAGTTCCTTTCTAGGTCACTTGACTTGGAATCGGGTTCTAACTGACGAACTCGCGACGGATGCGCAACACTGACGAGTTCTGGTCGTTGCCCTTGTTGCAGGACGTAGTTCCGGGGCTTCAGACGAGTGGAGGCGTCCTGCTGTCTAACGCGCTGGAGAGATTCCACGGATGACTGGATGAAGTGAAACGGCGATTCCTTTTATAATGTAGCTGGAGAGAGGTTAGTTTCCGGGGCCCTATTTTTCGATGCGCAGAAAGAAGTGAGGGCAGCTACAGTGTGATCGTCCGCCGAGTAACTAGTTTGCGGACTAACGAGGATTATTCCTGAGTAGAAACCCAATCGTCGTTGGAAGCCGGTCGATCGTCAGTGACCATCCTCGCCATAATCCTCCTCGCCCGTAACCTTCGGTCGAAACATAGTGGTCTCCTCCTTTTCGGAGGTGTCGCCGAGAAAGGAAAGCTTATGGAGAGAGCAACGCAGTCTCCCGCCGAATTTTCGTCAAGAGTTGAACCGGGGCAGGAGGAGTCGGCCCTCTTTTCCAGCGATTCTGTACTTAGCATTTTAAGGTTGATTCTTGCTGGGTCTCCGCTGTCTGAAGTGCTCACCATCATTGCCCAGCTGGTTGAGTCTAAAGGCGACGGCACGCTGTGTACAATTTGGCTTCCTGACAGTAGCGGAAAGCAACTCTATTGCGAGGCAGCTCCCGGTCTTCCCGGATTCAGCGCTCACGTAGGCTCGATGCTTATTGGCCCAAAAGGTGGATCCTGCGGCACAGCCGTTTATAGAAAAGAGCCGGTATTTGTGACAGATATCCTCAATGACCCCATCTGGGATCACTATCGTCACCTGCTCTTGCCTTATGGAATTCGTGCAGTGTGGTCGCAACCCTTGTTTACGAGCGATGGTAAAGTCCTTGGGACTTTCGCCATTCATTATCGTGAAGCGCGTAGCCCTGACGCGGAAGACCTGCGATTGATCGAGAATGTCAGCCACATCGCCGGAATCGCGATTGAGCGCCACATCAATGAAGAAAAGTTACGGCTCGAACACGACCGGCTGCGCTTGCTCCTGGAAATCACAAGCAACGTGACCTCAAAATTGGACCTCCGGCAAGTGGTTGGGGCGCTTTCAACGAATCTATTCAGGATAATGCGATGTGACGTGTCCGCCCTGCTGCTACCCGATTCCGAGAGCGGCGAGTTACGCGTCACTACCTTGTACAATCCGGACGCCAGAGGACCCTTCCGCGAGGGATCCTTGGTGCCGATGAATAGTTCGATCTCGGGTCAGGTACTGCGGAAGGGCAAGAGCATTCGGATCGATAGCTTCGAGCAGGTCCGCGAGGATCCTGACATTTATGGCAATCCTGACGGCCAACTCCTTTATGAACGCGTGATCGAGGAAGGCCTCAACGTGGGGTGCTATCTTCCGCTCGTAGGGCGTGATGGCGTGGTTGGTGTGCTTATGCTCTCTAGGCGTTCGGACAACGCTTTTGAGAAAGACGACGTCATCTTGCTCGAGCAGGTGGCCTGTCAGATAGCGATTGCAGTTGAAAACACGTTGGACTATGAAAAGGCGATAAAAGACAGAGACAAAGAGACGAAGCAAAGACTCTATCTTGAGGAGGAAATTCGCACCGAATTCGGGGAAATCGTCGGCGAAAGTCCTGCTTTGAAGACTGCGCTGGACCTGGTGTCAGTTGTGGCGCCTGCGGGTTCGAGTGTGCTAATCATGGGAGAGACGGGAACCGGTAAGGAGCTTATTGCGCGCGCGATTCACAATCTGAGTAGTCGCCGGGAACGGGCCTTTGTCAAATTGAACTGCGCCGCGATCCCACTCGGACTCCTTGAAAGCGAGTTGTTCGGACACGAAAAAGGAGCATTCACCGGAGCAATTGCGCAAAAAACCGGGCGCTTTGAACTCGCGAACAAGGGCACGCTCTTTCTTGACGAAGTCGGCGACATCCCTCTAGAGCTTCAGGCGAAGTTGCTGCGGGTCCTACAGGAGCAGGAATTCGAGAGACTCGGTAGCAACCATACCCACAAAGTTGACGTCCGCCTGATCGCAGCCACCCATCGTGATTTGGCTGCAATGGTCAAACAGACGACGTTCCGCGAAGATCTGTATTATCGGTTGAAGGTATTTCCTATCAACGTTCCGCCCTTGCGGCAACGTACTGAGGATATTCCGAAACTGGTTTCACATTTCACAGCGTTGTACGCACGACGCATGAACAAGAGAGTCGACGAAATTTCTTCCGAGACAATGGATGCTCTCGTCCGATACCGCTGGCCTGGGAATGTCCGGGAGTTGCAGAATTTTATCGAACGAGCTGTGATTCTTTCTCCTCATACGGTATTGCGAGCTCCAATTTCCGAACTGGAACCGTTCAGCGCCCACAAGAGAACCAACGTGCCGATGACTGGTTTAGAGGAAGTGGAACGAGATCATATCCTCCGTGCGCTCGAAGCGAGCAACTGGGTAGTGGGCGGCCGAAATGGCGCCGCAGCACGACTAGGAATGCAGCGCACCTCGTTGGTCTACAGAATGCGAAGGCTTCGCATTAGTCGTCCGACGCTGCTCACCAAAAAGGTGCCATCGTGAACCACGCGGGCTGACCTCAGTGTTCCTGGTCCACCCCTCCCGCGCCAACTGTCGCGACAAGCCCACGTCAGTGGCGGACGTCTGTCACAAATCCGTCAGCGGAAATGAGATTTCTGCCGATTGGCCGGTGCCCAAATCTTTCGGGGACAGAATAGCTTAGCGCCTGATTCATTATTCGATTCAAATACATCTGTTTTTGGCAGGCTGGATGCACTGGAGAGCCGTGCCCATATGGGTTCATGGCATCCGGGCCGCGTCGCTGGGCCCGATTGACCTCGGAGTCTCGGCACATGGAAAGGCTCAATGTCTGCTCTCGCCTCGAAATATAGGGCGGTTCGGTCGATGACGCGCTCACTCGCGAAGAATCTTTCCGCCGAAGACCAGATGGTGCAGTCGTGCCCGGAGGCTAGTCCGGTGAAGTGGCATCAGGCCCATACCACATGGTTCTTCGAAACTTTTGTGCTTCGTCCGTTTCTGCCTGATTACAAGTCCTTTCACGAAAAGTTCCATTGGCTATTCAACAGCTATTACTGGGAACGCGATGGCAACGATGAGACCGGCTGGTGCGTCTTCACATTGATCGGTTGGCAAGGACTCTCCACGCTACTTGATACGCCCGTGTGCCACATCAGCTTTTTCGAGGCTGACGCCTTTGCACGCTGGCGAGGTTGCCGGCTCCCTGACCAGGCGCTTGCATCTGGAACATTTCATTCGATCTTGCATCCCACAAGCGGTACCGCAACCATCTACCGCGCTGGCGATGGCAATCGTGTTCTTCGCCTAACGGATTTCAAGACATCAAATGGTCCTGACGTTCACGTCTATATGGTGGCTGCCGATGATGCCAACGACAGCACAACAGTGGAGCGAGCAGGGTTTATCGATCTGGGAAGCATGAAAGGGAACCTAGGTGATCAAAACTACGCAGTCGTTCCTGATGTGGACTTAACTAAGTACCGCGCGGTCTCGATTTGGTGCAAACGGTTCAGCGTCAATTTCGGAACCGCGCCGTTGGTGGCGAATCAGACAATCTCGCAGAAGTAGCGGCTAGCTTCTGCTGTATTGGCAGGGTGTCTACCGGCAAATCGCCCTTGCGCAATCAGACAAATGAAAAGCGAGGAGGAGTTCCATGACTCAAGTTATTTCAACGCAAGAAGCCAAAGGCAGCGTCCATCCGACGAGGTCAAAAATGGCAGTGCCTTTGACCACCGTTCACAAGGTCGAAGCGGACGGCGTGCAGGTCTTTTATCGAGAAGCAGGTGAACCGGGTGCGCCGGTAGTTCTTTTGCTTCACGGGTTCCCCACATCATCGTTCATGTTTCGTGAACTCATTCCCCGCCTTGCTGATCGCTACCACGTGATCGCGCCTGACTTGCCCGGTTTTGGATTCACAGAAGTACCCGCCAGGCGGAACTATGCCTACTCGTTTGACGCACTGGCTCATACGCTCGAGGCCTTCACCGATGCGCTTGGCCTCACTCGCTATGCGATTTATGTGTTTGACTACGGAGCCCCGACAGGCCTCCGTCTGGCGATGGCCCATCCGGGGCGAGTTACAGCGATCGTTTCACAGAACGGCAACGCGTACGAGGAGGGCCTCGGCGATGCGTGGGGACCTATTCGGATATATTGGTCTGCGCCTACCGCGGAAAACAGAGAGGTACTCCGGCAAAACGTCATGACCCTGGAAACGACTCGCTGGCAGTACACGCATGGCGTCGCGAATCCAGAAGCGGTTGCGCCTGAATCGTACATATTGGATACGGCTTTGTTCGAACGCCCAGGAAACATAGAGATTCAGCTCGATCTGTTTCTCGACTACGCATCGAATGTAAAGCTCTATCCGAAGTTTCAGGAGTATTTCCGCAAATCGCACCCCCCCCTGCTCGCGATCTGGGGCAAGAACGATCCTTTCTTCATCCCAGCCGGAGCAGAGGCATTTCGAAAAGATCTACCGAACGCGCAGGTCCAGTTCCTCGATACCGGACATTTTGCAATAGCAACACATGTCGTGGAGATTGCCGAGGCGATGAGGGAGTTCCTCGAGGAGTACGGCCTATCGCGCAGTGCAGATGAGGCGGTCTCGCGATGAATTCCTCTCCTCAAAATGGCTCGGGTGCGGTCGTGCTGGTTCACGGTGCGTGGGCCGACGGATCCTGTTGGAGCAACGTCATCCTACCGTTGCGACGCCAGGGGCTTAGCGTAACGTCCGCACCGATTCCTCTGACGTCCCTCACAGATGATATAGCCACGCTCAATCGCGTGGTGGAGAGAACCAATGGACCAGTAACTCTGGTGGGACACGCCTACGCAGGTGCCGTGATCGCCGCAGCCCATGATGATCGGGTGACGTCGCTCGTCTATATAGCTGCGTTGGCACCCGACGAGGACGAAACCGTTGCAGACGTGTTTTATCGCGCTGATCCACATCCGGAGGCCCCGCGCCTGGCACCTGACCGGCACGGTTTCATCTGGATGCCGCAAGAGGGTTTTAGTCAGGCAGTAGCACACAAGGCTTCCTGGAACCAGGCCACGATTATGGCGGCCGTGCAGCGTCCGATCGCGCTGAAATGCATTAAGGAGAAGGCTCCAAAGCCCGCATGGAGAACGAAGCCCTCGTGGTTCCTCATCGCTGAAGAAGATCGCATGATCAGCCCGGAAACTCAGCGCTATATGGCCCAACGGATGGGTGCGACCGTTCGGACGCACGGAGTGGATCATACTCCGATGTGCACGCAGCCAGATCTCGTGGTTGACATGATCCTCGAAGCGGTTCGCAAATCGGTTTTGCCGACGGCGGTTTCCGGGTGAATTGCCGTCCGCCTCGACCCCAAAGGAGAGAACTGTGAAGAACAACTCTGTCGCCATCGTCACGGGAGCAAGTCAGGGAATCGGCCAAGCTACTGCATTGCGTCTTGCCCGTGACTTGTCAGCCGTCGTACTCACCGCGAGAAAGGAAAGCGAGTTGCAGAAGACCGCGACTGCAGTCAGGTCGGCCGGCGCCGAAGCGCTGGTTTATGCACTTGACCTACGCGAGCCTTCGTCTGTTGAAATCCTCGTCAAAGGCACGCTGGACCGTTTCGGCAGAATCGATGCCCTGGTCAACATTGCCGGCGCTGTGCCGCAGATTGATCTGTTCGAAATGACGGATGCGCAGTGGGAGGATGGGATGGCACTTAAGTTACATGGCGCGCGACGCCTAACGATACGAGCCTGGGATGCGTTGAAAGCCTCGAATGGGTCTGTCGTTCTGATGTCCGGTAGCGCTGCGCTCGATCCCAAGCCCGGTTTCGCTGCAGTCGCGGCCGTAAACGCAGCGATTATCGCGCTAGCGAAAGCATTCGCGGAGCAAGGTATCAAGGACGGCGTGCAGGTCAACAGCGTTGTGCCTGGCGCTGTGATGACCGGACGCAGGCAATCTTTCTTTGAGAAATGGGCGCCGGCACACAACCTTACTGTGGAAGAGGCTAAGAAGAAGTTCCCGGAGGAAGTGGGTATCAGTCGCTTCGGCCAACCGGAAGAGATTGCAGAGCTGATGGCTTATCTTGTATCGCACGCGGCGAAGTGGATGACGGGTACATCAGTACGTATGGATGGCGGCGAAATCAAGGGCATATAACGGGGGCATGTCATCGTCGCTTGGGGGACGTGCTAAGCGCAGATTCCAGGTAAGTTGAACTGCAGGAGAGAAACAATGTCTTCACCGCATGCAAGCCAAGCACGCGCTTTGGAAAACTACGATCTGGTTATCCTTGGCGGCGGTACAGGATCAACGATTGCCGCGTGGACCTTTGCCGGTCGAGGGCAGCGCGTTGCAGTGATCGAGCTCAAGTACATAGGAGGATCATGCCCGAACATTGCCTGCTTGCCGAGTAAGAACATTCTCCACAGTGCGAGGGTAGCGTCGTACTTCCGTCGAGGCAAGGAGTTTGGCATCGTCGCCGACGGGTTACGCGTTGATATGCCGGCGGTACGCGCCCGAAAACGTGCGATGGTCTCGGGATTGAACGAAATGTATCTCGACAACTTTAAGCAGACCGGAGCGGAATTCATCCTCGGATCAGGGCGCTTCGTAAGCCCGAAAACTCTGGAAGTCACTCTCCCTGACGGAAGTGTTCGCCTCCTCCGAGGAGCGAATGTAATCATCAGCACTGGTACGAGGGCCGCATTGGAATCGATTCCGGGCCTGGCCGAGGCGCAGCCCCTCACGCATATCGAGGCACTGGAATTGGATCAGATTCCCGGGCACCTAATTGTGATCGGCGGAGGGTATGTCGGCATGGAGCTATCGCAGGGGATGCGCCGGTTCGGCAGCAAGGTCACCGTCATCGATCGCAATGACCGTTTGCTGCACAAGGAAGACGATGACGTGACCGAAGCTCTTGCCAATTTGTTCCGGGACGAGGGCATCGAAACGGTCTTGAGCGCCCGGGTGAGACAGATCTCCAGGAAAACTGGAGATTCAGTGACGCTTGTTGTCGAGCAAAACGGGAGAGAAAGGACCGTTGCCGGCACTCATTTGCTCGTCGCGGCGGGCAGACGGCCAAATACCGAAAACATCGGACTGGAATTGGCCGGCGTTGAACTGTCCGATTACGGCTACATTAAGGTCAACGAACGGCTCGAGACGACGGCGCCCGGCGTCTGGGCCATCGGCGAAGTAGCGGGAAGCCCTCAGTTCACTCATGTCAGCGTTGACGACTTTCGTGTCGTTCGGGACAACCTTACAGGGGGCAACCACGTGACAACAGGCCGGCTAATCCCCTACACGCTTTTTACGGACCCGGAGCTGGCGCGCGTAGGTCTCACTGAGAAGGAAGCCAAAGCGCGAGGAATCCCTTATCGCTTATTCAAGATCCCCATGGAACGGGTGCTCCGAGCGCGCACTCTTTCCGAAACACGTGGATTCCTGAAGGCATTGGTCGAGGTAAACGGCGATCGCATTCTTGGCTTCACAGCCTTTGCTGTGGACGGTGGAGAAATTATGCCTTCGGTACAGACTGCCATGATGGCGGGATCGCCTTACGCTGTCCTCCGCGAAGCCATTTGGGCCCACCCTACTCTAGTGGAAGGGCTAATCCCGTTGTTCTCCTCTGAGCCTTCGTGAGTCTCTAGACCGGGGCCCAATGCCGAGACTCCTGTTGGTATATGTCGGTCTTCGCGCGCGGCACGTATTAGGGATCTGGGGCCGCTTCGCTGAGGTTTGAAAAGATCAAGATGGTCGGATCACCTTGGCCCGTGTAGTGAATGACGACGAGCTGATTCCCTCACCGATAGACCGCAAACGGCCAAGACGCTTTTCGCGCCAGCAGGTTAATGAGGTTCTGAGCTGCAGAGGTTAGCTGAACACCCGCGCCCGGAAAACAAAGTAAGGGGCGGCAAATTCTTCAAGCCCGAAGCCTGTCTTTCGGTCCGTGTTTCCAATTGATCGTGGGATGCTAACACCATCAGAATTTTCATGCTCATTCTCCTTTTTCTTCGTTGTGCATTTCCCGATCGAATCGGATCGCGATGAAGGAATCACAACAGAAGAGTGAGGTAAACAATTAGAT
>Ga0206838_10032_pt2 | contig 45728 bp, 48 predicted proteins | sample Alteio_BWOrgCont_26_FD_152879 | JGI IMG/M metagenome (GOLD analysis project Ga0206838, IMG submission 152879) | Enriched cells from forest soil in Barre Woods Harvard Forest LTER site, Petersham, Massachusetts, United States -... | ecosystem: Environmental > Terrestrial > Soil > Temperate forest >...
TGAAAGTCGTCCAATACAAAGCCAGCCAAGGCGAACCCACGATTAAGCTGTCGGTGCAAAAACCGGAGAAAAAAGAAACCGTGGGCGTCGATGTCTTTCTCGACTGGTCCAAAGGCTCCGCCGATGATTTGGGAAGTCATGTCTCTCAAATGAGTGGCGACGGCCTCAAGCTGACGATGATCAACAGCCGGGGCGTCAAAGTCTGGCCTGACGGCTTCCCCGAAACCTTCGTCACCGATCACTGGCGCTGCCGGTTCATCAGTGAAACAGGCGGCCCCATCCCCCACAGCAAAATCGTCTCACTGCTAACCCGCCTGGAAGCCGCCGGTTTGGATTTCATCAAAACCGAAAACCTCTGCACCTTCGACGGCGAAATCGGCTATTCCCTGGGCCAGGGGGAGTAAGTTAGCACGAATTTGCCCCGTCCTCGATTGCCTGCGGTCAATCTTGAAATGTTTGCTATATACTAGCAGCATCGCATTTTAACGGAGACAGGAGGCACTGTGATGAGCTTAGAGACACTGACCTACCCCCCATTGACGGAAGACCCCATTACCCGTACCCCGTTGCCCAAATCTAAAAAACATTATGTATCCGGGACCTTGTACCCGAAGATTCGCGTCCCTTTTCGCGAAATTACGTTGAGCCCGCCTCAAAATGAGGCCACGGCAACCCATCCCGGATCGTTTTTGGTCTATGACACCAGTGGCCCTTATACGGACCCCGATGTCGCCGTCGATATCATGCGTGGGCTCTCGGGCATTCGGACACCCTGGATTGAAGACCGGCAGGATACCGAACTGTACGAAGGCCGTGCGGTTCGTCCGGAAGACAACGGTGTCGAGGAAGCATTGGCACATGCCGGCACTGAATGGCTGTTGCGTCAGCCTCGCCGTGCCCAGGCTGGGAAAAATGTGTCCCAGATGCATTACGCCCGACAGGGTATCATCACGCCGGAGATGGAATTTGTCGCGATTCGTGAAAACCTGAAACGCCTGGAAATAAAAGAATCGCTGACAACGTTGGAGCGCAACAAACGCCTGAAAGGCAACGCGCTGGGCGCAACTATTCCAGACGAAATCACACCGGAGTTTGTGAGAGACGAAATTGCCCTGGGCCGGGCGATTATTCCGGCCAACATTAACCACCCCGAACTGGAACCGGTGATTATCGGGCGTAATTTCCTGGTGAAAATCAACGCCAATATCGGCAACTCCGCCGTCACGTCTTCCGTGGCCGAAGAAGTCGAAAAATTAGTCTGGTCGACCCGGTGGGGCGCCGATACCGTGATGGATTTATCCACCGGCAAAAATATTCACCTCACGCGAGATTTCATCTTACGCAATTCTCCGGTCCCCATTGGCACGGTGCCGATTTATCAGGCACTGGAAAAAGTGAGCAAAGCGGAAGAACTGACATGGGAAATTTTCCGCGATACCCTGATTGAGCAAGCCGAGCAGGGCGTGGATTACTTTACGATCCATGCGGGCGTACTGCTTCGCTACGTGCCGTTGACCGCCAACCGGATGACGGGGATTGTCTCTCGCGGCGGGTCGATTATGGCCAAGTGGTGTCTGGCCCATCACAAGGAAAACTTCCTCTACACCCATTTTGAAGACATCTGCGAGATTATGAAAACCTATGACGTCAGCTTCTCGCTGGGAGACGGCTTGCGTCCGGGCTCGATTGCAGACGCCAACGATGCTGCCCAGTTTGGCGAACTGGAAACGCTGGGTGAGTTGACGAAACTTGCCTGGAAACATGACGTCCAGACGATGATTGAAGGCCCCGGCCATGTGCCGATGCACCTGATTAAAGAGAATATGGACAAGCAGCTAGAGATCTGTCAGGAAGCGCCGTTTTATACGCTGGGGCCGCTCACCACCGATATTGCTCCCGGCTATGACCACATTACAAGTGCGATTGGGGCAGCCATGATTGGCTGGTTCGGAACCGCCATGCTGTGTTACGTCACCCCCAAAGAGCATTTGGGCTTGCCCAACCGCGATGACGTGAAAGCGGGCGTGATTGCCTATAAAATTGCCGCGCATGCGGCCGATTTGGCCAAAGGCCACCCCGGGGCTAGGCATTGGGATGACACGTTGTCTCAGGCCCGGTTTGAGTTTCGCTGGGAAGACCAGTTCAACCTGTCTTTGGACCCGGATACCGCCAAGCTCTATCACGACGAGACACTGCCTGCCGAAGGTGCCAAAGAAGCCCAATTTTGCTCGATGTGCGGCCCGAAGTTCTGTTCGATGAGTATTACCCAGGACGTGCGGGATTTGATGGAGTAACCCCATGAAGATAGCCCTAGTCGGAGCCGGAATTCTGGGGCGGCTACTCGCCTTGGCATGTCATCGGCAAGGCTGGGCGGTTACGCTGTTTGATCAGGACACCCCGGAAGGCACCCAAAGCTGTACTTATACCGGGGCAGGGATGCTCTCTCCCACGGCGGAACTGGATCTGTGCGAGCCGCTTATCAGCGAGCTGGGGCGGGCATCGTTGGTCTTGTGGCCTGAGATACTGGCTACTCTGGTAAAACCGGTTTTCTTCCAACAAGCAGGAACCTTGGTCGTGGCGCATCAGCGTGATCAGGCAGAGCTGCAGCGGTTCAAACGATCCATTCAAGCCAAAGGGCCTGCCCCTATTGAAGAAATTTCCGATATTCAGCAGTTGGAACCGGCGTTATCCGGACGGTTTCAACGGGGACTCTATCTACCGGGTGAAGGGCAGATTGACAACCGCCAGTTACTGGACAGTCTGAAAGAAACCATTCTGAGTGTCGGCATCGACTGGCAATGGGGGGTTCATGTGCCTTCCGTCACGTGCCAAAAAGACTATGATTGGACGATTGATTGCCGAGGCTTGGGTGCCCAACCGCAATGGCATGCCTTGCGGGGTGTTCGCGGCGAGATTGTTACCGTTCATGCGCCGGAAGTAACCTTAAACCGGCCAATTCGGCTGATGCATCCACGCTACCCCTTGTATATCGTGCCGCGTGAAGATCACCGGTTTCTGATTGGCGCCACCAGCATTGAAAGCCAGGACAGGCGTCCCATAACCGTGCAATCGGCGCTGGAGCTACTATCGGCTGCGTTTAGTGTTCATCCGGGATTTTCAGAAGCGACTATTTTGGAAATGAACGTCAACTGCCGCCCGACCCTGCCGGATAACCTACCTCAAATCCAGGTTGAAGCCGGGTTGATGCGCATCAACGGCCTCTATCGCCATGGGTTTTTGCTGGCGCCCAAGCTGGTGGAATTGGCAGTGACGATTCTTTCAGGCAAAATAATAGCGGAGGACTCTTTATGCAGCTTGTTATTAATGACGAACCCGCCCTCGTTTCAGATGACCTGACCTTGGATGACCTGCTGGATGAGCTGGGTTATACCCAAGGGGCCGTGGCCGTGGCCATGGAAGGCGCCTTTATCCCCAGAAGTGCCTATGCCACTGTAACACTTCAAGAGGGGCAAGCGCTGGAGATCGTCAGCCCCATGCAGGGAGGGTAAATGCTGACGCTCGGCGCAAAAACATTTCAAAGTCATCTGTTGCTTGGCACGGCCCAGTATCCGTCCCCCGATATTTTACGCCAGGCTATTTTGGCGTCCGGTGTCGGCATCGTCACGGTCTCGTTGCGCCGGCAACAACCCGGGGGACAAGGATTTTGGGAACTCTTGCAAACCCTGGATGTCGACTTACTCCCCAATACCGCCGGGTGCCGCAGTGTACAAGAGGCAGTCACCACCGCCCATATGGCCCGGGAATTATTTGAGACCCCCTGGATTAAGCTGGAAGTCATCGGCGATGACGACACGCTTCAGCCCGACCCGTTCGGGTTGCTGGAGGCTGCGCGGATTTTGGCCCAGGACGGGTTTGAAGTATTCCCTTACACCACGGATGATTTGGTTCTGGCCCAGCGGCTTTGCGACGTCGGTTGCCGAATCCTGATGCCATGGGCCGCCCCGATTGGCTCCGGCCAAGGCATCAATAACCCGCGCGCGCTTAAAACCCTGAGAGCCCGGTTACCGGATGTCACGCTCATCGTCGACGCCGGACTCGGGAAACCCTCTGATGCCGCGCAAGTAATGGAACTCGGCTTTGACGGCGTCTTATTAAACACTGCCGTCGCCCTGGCCGATGACCCCATCGCCATGGCTCGAGCATTTTCCTTGGCGGTAGAAGCCGGTTACTCCGCCCATCAAGCTGGCCTGATGCCGGAACGCGATATGGCCTCCCCCAGCACGCCTGTGATTGGTACGCCATTTTGGCATCGCTATGAATCGACAAAATAGCCCACCGATAACCTGGACCCTGGCTGGGTCCGATACTGGCTCGGGGGCGGGGATTCAGGCGGATTTGAAAACTATGCAGGCTTTGGGCGTTTATGGCTGTACGGTGATTACAGCCATCACCGCACAAAATACTCAACGCGTCTTTTCTGTGGAACCGCCCTCTGAGAAGATGATTCGCCAACAAATCCAAGCCTTGAAAATCGACTTGCCCCCCAAAGCCTTGAAAATCGGGATGTTACCGACACCAGAGATAGCACAAATTGTGGCGCAAGAAATTGAAACGCTCTCTGCGTTTAAGCTTTATGACCCCGTGATGGTGTCGACCTCCGGCGATTCCCTTATGGCAGAAGAAACAATATCGGTCTTAAAGAAAACGCTCTTGCCCCAACTGGATCTGATGACCCCTAATCTGCCGGAGGTTGAACAGCTCTTAGGCAAAGCCATCCCGGTAGAGATGGCGGCTCAAGAACTGCTTCAGATGGGGGTGAAATCCGTATTAATCAAGGGCGGCCATACGCAAGGGGATTACTGTCAGGATTACTGGACGGATGGGCATGAGGCCTTCTGGCTGACCAGCCCCAGAATCGAAACCCGGCATACCCATGGCACAGGCTGTACGCTTTCAGCCGCTATCACGGCATGCATCGCCCTTGGCTATCCGCTCGCCGATGCGTTGGTGATTGCCAAAGCGTATGTCAATCAAGGGCTTCGGCTTACCCCGGGATTGGGAGAAGGCCATGGCCCGCTGGCTCATCTGGGTTGGCCGGAAAAACAGGAAGATTTGCCATGGCTCACCCCTAATTGTAGGGGCGGGTTTAAAACCCGCCCTCGCAATGACGATCTGGGATTCTACCCCATCGTGAATCGTGCGGCATGGCTGGAGAAACTCTTGCCGCTGGGTGTATCGACCATTCAGTTACGAATTAAAGATTTGCAAGGAGAGGCGCTGGAAGCCGAGATTCGGCATGCGGTGCTTTTGGCTGAGCAATATGGGTGCCGGTTGTTTATCAACGACTATTGGGAACTGGCGTTAAAATACCACGCCTATGGCGTCCACTTGGGGCAAGAAGATTTGGAATGGGCCGACTTGCAGGCGTTGGCTCAGGCGGGGATTCACCTGGGGATCAGCACGCATTGCTATGCCGAAGTGGCCAGAGCCCTGGCGATTCAGCCCAGCTATATCGCCATTGGCCCGGTGTTTGAAACCACGACCAAACCGATGGCGTTTCAACCGCAAGGTTTGGAACAACTGGCGTATTGGTGTCGCACGCTGAAATATCCCCTGGTGGCCATTGGCGGTATTTTTCTCGAAAACGCGCCGGACGTTCTGAAAACCGGGGTGGGCAGTTTGGCCGTGGTTCGCGATATTACCCAGGCGGAAGACTTAGACCGCCGTGTGTTGGCTTGGCGCACTCTCTTTGAGCCAGGCCTCGATTCCGCCCGCCATGCTGAAAACGTTGGGGTGACCCCAGGCCCGTAATTTTTGCGTGGCTTCCAAACTCCGCTTGCCGCTGCGGCAGTAGACAATCAACGTATCAGCTGCGGGAACAGTGTCTTCAGACAATAATCCCAACGGAATGAGTGGGGCATTTAAAATATTGCCCATGGCGTATTCAAACGGCTCTCTTACATCCAGTAACTGGGCCCCTTGCTCCAGCATGTTTTGGGCCTCTTGGATGCTGACTTCTAAGTTTTCCTTACCGGTATCAAACGTCGTTATGTTGGGTGTTTCACCGCACAAAGGGCACTGGGGGTCAGGAAGCAGTTTTATTTTTTTCATCTCCTGGGTCAAGGCGTCATAAAAAAGCACTTGCCCTGTCAGGGGTTCGCCGATGCCGGTGATGTATTTCAGGGTTTCTGTGGCCATGATGAGCCCGATAGTGCCGGGGAGTACCCCCAAGACACCGGCCTCACTGCAATTTTGAGAAGCAGAGGGTGCTTGAAACAAACATCGATAACATGGCGACTGCTCAAATACCGAGACCTGGCCGCCAAACTGATAGACAGCCCCGTGAACCAGGGGCTTTTTCAGTAGATAACAGGCATCGGCGATTAAAAACCGGGATTCAAACGTGTCGGTGCCATCGATAATGACGTCATAGCCTGAAAAAAGCGCCTCAATATTATCCGGCTGAAGGCGGGTGGGATAGGCTATACTCTCAATCTCAGGGTTTAAAGCCTTCAGCATTTCCGCCAGTTTTGAGGCTTTGGATTTCCCAATATGTATTGTCTGATAGGCAATTTGTCGTTGCAGATTATGAAGAGACACCGTATCATCATCCACAATCCCCAGCGTCCCCACCCCGGCTGCAGCCAAATAGAGCCCAATCGGGCACCCCAGTCCGCCTGCGCCAATCAACAATACCCGCACTTGCTTGAGGCGCAGCTGTTGCTCCACCCCAAACCCCGGCAATTGCAGGTGCCGCTGGTAGCGTTCAAGTTCATGAGGGGTTAAGGGAGTCTTCATAAGCACAAAAGTCTTGTTTCGTTGATAATATTCTCAATATTACTATTATTGCAACAGGCCTAAATGACAACACAACATCTCCCCAAACAAAACGATTGGCACGTGATCCGACGACTGCTGGGTTTGTTGCAGCCCTATAAAACGCGGGTCATCACGGCCATGGTGGTTTCTATCCCGGCTTCGGCCATGGATGGGGCCACCGCCTACGTGGTAGGCCCGTTTATTGATCGGATGCTGAAAGGGGGCAGTTATTCGTTTTTATACTGGGTGCCGGTGGTCATTATTGTGGCGTCTTTGCTCCAGGGGGCATTTGAATATTTAAGCGGTTACTACACCAACTATGTCGGCATCGCTTTGACCCGCGATGTCAGTAACCTCTTGTTTAAGCGCCTGCTCCGAATGGAGATGGGATACTTTAAAACTCAAACCTCCGGTGATTTAGAAGCGCGCTACTACCTGGATTCTGCCCGGCTTCAGACGGCTGTGGTTCAAAATTGCCAGGAATTTATCGTGCAATTTTTCACCGCGGCCTTTTTGGCCTTGGTGCTCTTTTACCGAAACTGGGGTTATGCGCTCTTATCGATTGGGATTATTTCGATCACCGCCTTACCCATTAATATTATTGCCAAAAAACTGCGGCGGCTGGATTATCTCACGATGTCGACCAACTCCAAGCTTTTGACCATGTTTCATGACGCCGTTCAGGGTATTCGCGTCGTCAAGGTTTTCCAGCTTTATGAGCATCAACACAGCCGGTTTGTACAATCCGTCAAGGATTGCACGGAGGCGGCACTTCGCGTAATCAAAACACAAGCGGTTTTAAAGCCGATTTTGCAAGCCATCACCTCGGTGGGGATCGCTATTATTGTGACAATTGGAAGCTTAGAGGTGCTTCACAAGCAAATGACCCCCGGTGATCTGGCATCGTTTCTGTTGGCGTTAATTTTATTATACAAGCCGGTAAAAACCCTGGGGTCGCTTTTAGGCAAGGTTCAGTTGATTATTGCGCCGGCAGAGCGCGTCTTTCAAAAAATGGATTTGATGCCCCTGATTTCGGATCCGCCCCATCCGGTTGTGATTGACCGGGTGAAATCGATTCAGTTTGATCACGTGTCGTTTGCCTACGCCGATCATAAAAACGTATTGACCGATATCAACCTGGATGTTCAGACGGGGCAAACCATCGCTTTGGTGGGAACGAGCGGGGGCGGTAAAACAACACTGGTCGATTTAATTCCCCGGTTTATGGACCCGACCGAAGGCCGAATTTTCTTAAACGGTCATAATTTACGCGAGGTTTCTCTCGATTCTCTGATGTCTTTAATTGCCCTGGTGACGCAAGATACGGTGTTATTTGAAGGCACGATTCGAGACAATATTTTATTGGGCAAGCTTGATGCCACCGAGTCCGAAATTACACATGCGGCTCGCTCTGCTCATTTAACCGATTGGACCGATACCTTGCCCAAAGGCTTAGACACCTATATCGGTGAGCGGGGCATACAGATTTCCGGCGGCCAAAAACAGCGCGTAGCCATTGCCCGTGCGTTTTTAAAAGATGCACCGATTTTGATTCTGGATGAAGCCACCAGTGCTTTGGATAACGAGTCGGAAGAAAAAGTGCAGCAGGCGATTAATGAGCTCCTCACCGGTCGAACAGTTTTTGTAATCGCCCATCGTTTATCCACCGTCCAATTTGCCGATCGCATCCTGGTAATGCAGCACGGCAAAATCGTCGAGTCCGGCACACACCAGTCTCTGCTCTCCCAAGAGGGCATGTACGCCCGCCTTTATAACATGCAATTCCGATTCGACGAAGAGCCCCTACTCTTGCAATAACAAGGGATATCTTTTTTCGATGGCGCGCACCATTTCGTAGGAAATGCCCGCTTCGGTCAAATCATCCGTGTGGAAGTGATATTGACTGATCATCTGAATCGCCTCTCTCACCAGGACTTTATTAGTGCTCAACAACTGATGAACTCGCCTTAATGCTTTTTTACGGCTGAGCAGAGTTTGACGTGCCTGAGTCAAAGATTTTTTAGGCTTGTCTGCGGCAGTTGTTTTTTTGCGTCGGCCCTCGGCCATGGGGACACCTTTCAAAACACTAAGGGGACCCTTATGCTAGGCAAGATAACAGGAACATGCAACGGGAAAACCTACTATGGTCTACTGTAACAGTTTGCATGTGCCTTGATGCAAACGGAGATCAAGTGTTTGAAAATAATTGTTACTCAGCGTCACGATCCCTTACAATGAACGGAAAGGAGATCATATCTCATGGCCAAAGCCATTAATTGGCCCGGTTCATTCCGCGATGAAGTGATCGGTGAATCCACCGAAAAACTGTGTTGCGCGTTTCGATTAGGGCGTTTGTATTACGACAATCAATACTGGGTGGACGGCGAAGTCATCGATATTCGGGTGAACCATATTATTATTCGAAAAGCCTTGATTGTCGGCGAGATGAAATGTTGCCCCATTTCCGACCTCACGCCTGAAGATTTTGACTGCCAGAAAAGTTCGATTCAATCCCAGGAAGCCGTCGTTCAATTTTTGGCGACCACCTACGACCAGTTGGTCACGCCCGATATGGAGATCTCGATTGTGTATTATCGTAACCAGCCTCTGGACCCGGCCGTGCTGGAGGTTCCCGACGATCCGCATGAACAAGCTTGAATTTTGCTTCAGCATCCTATAATAGGGTATGAGAAACGTCCGTCCTTTTCGAGAAGAGCCCAACTGGCTGGATAAGTCTTTGACCGCACTGGGATACCTGCTGTTGGGGTGGGTGGTGACCAGTCATCCGGTACTGGATATGGGCGGGCTGTTGTCGCTGTTTATGATTTTGGGTATTTTGGTCTGGGTCTTTTTTGTCCGTAAAAAAAGCCTGAAGTATTTCATTCGCTACCATGTGGTACAGGCGTTGCTGTTGAATATCTCTTTGGCCGCACTCCTGTGGTTGTTTGTGGCATTGTTGAGCTTTGTGGCGGCGATTCCCGGTTTACATATTATTGCAGACCCCATTGCGGTGGGGATTTTTACGCCCCATCAAATTGCAGGGGTTATACAGGCCTCGGCCAAAGACATTATCGTGATGACCATTGCGATTTCCATGGTCTTTTACACATTGCGGGGTCGGTATGCGGAATTGCCCTGGATTACTGAAGGGGCACGCCACTGGCTATAGTACTAAACACCCCATTGGTTTTAAGTCCCTCGGCGATTGCCTTGTATCTGAAATGCCCCCGGTGGTTTTTTTACCAAAACCTGCTCAAGTTGGATGCCGGCGAAGAGTCCGCTGCAGCTACGTTTGGAAAACTCGTTCACCATTTATTGGAGCAGTCTGAAGATTATGATCATCTGAAAGATCTTTTAGAGAAAGAGGAGATTCAAGATTTAACGCCTTTACAGCAGGCTCAGCTTAAAATCCGGCTTGAAAAGACATTTGAGGCACTGAATCAATCCGGTTATTTTGAAAAATCGTATATATTTTTATATAAAGAAATCAAGTTGGGTCCTTGCATGATTGAAGACATGCAGCTTTCCGGCAGAACAGACTTGATTCGAGAACATGCCGACAGGCATTTGGAAATCGTGGATTATAAAACCAGCAAAAATCAATATCTCTCTCATTCCCCAGACACTAATCGCAGCGGGATTTTAAAAGCCTTGTCCCCCATCGATTGGGACATTCCGGAGCCGGATCGTTACGATAAACGGGAGTACCAGCTTCCTTTTTATTGGCTGATGGCACAATCCCAATTTCTTGACCGACGTATCGACGTCACGATCCAAGTAGTTCGAGAGTCGGGTTGCAGCTCATTTACGGTAACCCATGATGAACTGGAAGCCGGAAAGCCTTACCTGCTGGAACTGATACGGCATGTCTCAGAATCGCTCTATAGCACCAGTCACTTTGAACCGCTGGGACGACCTGAGATAGATTGCCGCATGTGTGCTTATGCCACTATCTGTGAAGGTGCGTCATGAATTCTATTCTCTTCACACATCCGCTGATACAAAACCTAAACCCGGCTCAGGCTGAGGCAGTGATGGCGCCTTTGAATACCTCGCTTCGAATTATGGCGGGGGCGGGCACCGGCAAGACGCGAATTATTGCGCACCGGTTTGTAAAGCTGGCCATGGACTTGGAGGCGCAAGGCATTCAGGATCCGGCTACCCGGCTTTGGGTGTCCACGTTTACCGTGAAAGCCGCCGAAGAGATGCGGGATCGGATTATTCAACTGTTCCCGGTGGATCCCGCCCAGCTTTGGGTGGGAACGTTTCACAGCTTGTGCCAGCGCATTCTGAAAGATAACGCTGAAAAAGTATCGGTGATTCAGGACGCTCAGCTTCTCAGTGATTTGGAATCCGATGCGTTCAAGGAAGCGCTGGTTCAGTTTTTACTACTGAACCCCCCACTCCCACATGAGGTCCTGTTGGCCTGGGATTTGGGAGATTACGAAGCGCTGTTTACGGAGATTGTCTTTGACGTCATTCCCAGACTGAAGGCATATGGCCTGTCTCCAGAGGCATTTAAGACACAAGCCACCGAGCAGACGGAGGCATTATCGCAACTGCTGCAAACGTTGCCGGGATCTTTTACGAGCCATGAAGAATTTGCCCGAGCCTGGGAGCGCCATTTCAAAGCGCTTTCGGTAGAAGGGTTTACGTTTATGCCCAGTGATCTGGCCATCGAAATTGCGGCCCAGAAGAAAACCAAAAAAAAGCCGGACAGTCTTTTAAAAGACATGTTAAAGCCGTTTTATGATTTGGGTTGTTATGTGACGTATAACGGCAGAAATCGGAAAGCGCCTTTTACACCCGGCACCGGGGATTTTGATTTTCTCCAAAAAAATTTAGTGGCGGAAGAGCACTTCATTGAACTCATCACCGTGATTTACACCGCCTATCAACATGCCTTGGTGGATGAAAAAGCATTGGATTATGATGATCTCATCTCTCAGACAGTGGCGTTGTTGATCCAGAATCCGGAGATTCATGCTCACTATCAAGATCAGTTTAAGCACTATTTGGTCGATGAATTTCAGGATGCCAACGGTTTACAGCTTCAATTAATGGCCTTGCTTGCTCAAGATAATCTCACTGTGGTTGGGGATGAAAAACAGTCCATCTATGGATTTCGGTTTGCCGAGCCGCAAAATCTCAACGTGTTGTTTGAAAAATTGCCGAATGTCCAGACGTTAAACCTGCAAACCAATTACCGCTCCCATCCCGATATCTTGGCAGTCGCCAATCGTGTCACCGAATTGATGAACCATGGTCCTGAACAAATGCTTTATGCCGGTTCGGTTTTTGATGTTCAGGAGGCAGTGGTGTGGCATACGGTGGAAGATAAACCACAAGAGACTGCCTGGATTACCGAACAATGCCGACAACTCATCGGCCATCAGGTAAAGCCGGATGAGATTGCCGTCTTGGTTTCCCGCAATACCAGGGCGCTCGATATAGAAGAGGCCTTGGAAGAAGCCAGTATCCCCGCGGTTCGCCAGCGAAACCATGGCTTTTTTAACGACCCTGTGATTCAGCAAGCCGTGAGTTTGCTCACGTTGGTTGAAAATCCCGAAGATGATCGGGCAGTGGTGTCTCTGATGCAGCAAAAATTGTCCCATCAAGAGTTATATGCCATGGCCAAACAGCCTAAACTCTCATGGTTTAGTGCCCTAAAAAACGACGACCCCGTGTTGCAGATGCTGGACAAGCTTCATGCCCAGAAGGCTTTTCTCACGCCGCCTGAAATTTGGGATCGGCTGACGGTGCACAAAAACCATAAACGCTTGAATCTGTTGGGAGAGATGATCACGTACTGGACAAACCGGGCCTATAAGCCCCGGACATTCACCGAAGTCTTGGCACTGATCAAACGGGCCCAGTTGAAAAACGATTTAGCCCTTCCGTTTGGAGAAGCGTCTTTTGCTGAAAACGCCGTGCGAATTCTAACGCTGCATGGGGCCAAAGGGCTGGAGTTTCCGGTTGTATTTCTGGCCGGGGTCACGGATTTTGGGGGTGGCAAGCATACGGGACTGTTGACGGCCGACCCTCAGTATCCCGGTAAACCGGGGTTTGGGCTGATTCTGAACCGCCATGACGGGGAGAAAACCTTGAAGCGGGTGCTTTACGAAACCGTCTGGCAGGAGCCCCGCGAAGACGCCGAGGCGTTGCGTTTATTGTATGTCGGGGTCACCCGCGCTCAAAACCGGCTGTTTATTTCCTCCGGGCCCAGGTCCTTGCCGACCCTGAATCCGGTATTTTTTAAAAATTTACACATTCAGATTGAATCTGAGGCTTGCCTGTCGGATCATTAGGGCAATGAGTGGAAGGTGGTCCGATGTCCTCACAAACGGTTGTTTCGCAAACACTCGCCAAGCGGGATCCCAGCTTTTGGCAGGACGTTTTGACATGCTTTCGGTCTATTCATCTGGCCATCGTGCTTTTGTCGCTGCTTGCCATCGGCACCCTGATTGGCGTGGTGATGCCGCAAGAAGGCATGACCGAGCTGGCTGCCATTAAGGCCCAGTATGGCCATAACTTTCCGCTGCTAAATACGCTGGGCGTGTTTCATGTGTATTCGTCGTTCTGGTTTATTACGCTTCAAGTGCTGTTTTTCTTTAACCTGTTGATTGGCAGCTTTAAATGGCTGAAACCGGCGACCCTCGCTGCCATTCAAAAAACCCCCTTAACGCCGGAACTGCTAGCCCAAAAGCCCGCCGTGCATAGCCTGCCCCTCTTGTTTTCCGGCAGGGCCCAGGTTCAAGCCATGTTGAAAAAATTTCGCTATGGCGTCCATACCGATGCCGAAGGCAATATTTATGCCTCAAAAGGCGATATCACCCGGCTGGGACCATGTATTTCCCATTTGGGGATTTTGCTCTGCCTGATTGCAGGTCTTTACAGCTGCTTTATGGGATTTAAAGCCGTTCGAATGGCGATTCCCGGGGAAACTTTTACCATCCAGCAGGCTAACACGTTTAAAACCAACGTCCCCTCTTCCGTTTGGCTGGGGAAAGTGCCGGACTGGAAAATTCATGTGAAAGATTTCCATGTGGACTATTACCCGGATCATCCCGAAACGGCCAAGCAATACTACAGCACCATTCAAGTGATGTCCCCCGGTGGAAAATTGCTGAAAGAGGATACGATTTTTGTGAACCACCCGTTGATTTATGACAACGTCTCAATTTATCAAGCCAGCTTTGCGCCCACCGGTCGGTTTTTGCTGTGGGTGGATCAAAAGCCGGTGATTGTCTCGATTAACAGTCAATTTAACCAGCGGCCCATCAGCATGATTCCACTGCCGGATAAGTCGATGCTGATTATGTTTCCATTTTTTGCGGGGCAAGATCAAGGCGTTTCCAAAAATTTCGCCGCGTTTTTTGTGCGTCAACCGGGCGATAAAATGACACCCGGGCGCATGCCGGAAAACTTACGCCTGGCCGAGGGCGAAACCGGACAACTGAAGGGTAAAACCATTACATTTGTGAAACCCGAAATGTCCACGGGATTACAAATTAAACGGGCGCCTGAAATTCCCTTGATGTATTTGTCTTACATGATTATTACCCTGGGGGCGATTCTCTGTTTCTTTTCCCAGCGGCAGCTCTGGTTTGGCTTTAAAGAAGTGCTGCCCGGAAAATTCGAAGTCTTAATTTATCCCAAAACCAACAAGGGTCGGCTCTCGTTTCAAAAAGAACTGGCGGCGCTCTCATCGGCCCTAATTCAAACGGAAGGACACACCCCATGACAGAGACTCTTTTTGCCAAGGCCGGTTTACTTTTATTGGCCCTCAGTACGCTTACCTATGTGCTTCAAGCCTTAACGGCCAAGCCATGGCTCAAAACCACTTCATCTTTATTGATGTTATTTACCGTCCTCAGCTTGGTGACGTCGCTGGTGCTTCGCTCCATCACGGCGCAGTACTTTGCGCTCTCCAATATGTATGAAGCCCTCACCGTGATGACCATTGGTTTACTGATCGCCTATCTGATCGTTGAGCGCTGGTTTAAAGTTTCCACACTGGGCTGGGCGGTGGGACTCTTGGCCCTGGTGGTCTTGTTTTATGCAGGCAGTATCCCGACCGAGATTAATCCCTTACAAGCCGCCTTAAGAAGCTACTGGCGCAGCATTCATGTTCCGCCGCTTTTATTGTCCTATGGATTTTTTACGCTGGCTTTTCTTAGTTCCATCGCGTTCCTGCTTACTGATCGCAAGGGTGGGGGCGGCTTAGCCACGCGTGATGGCGGCCTGATGTCTATCTCTCATGCGCGTGCCAGTGATCTCTATGATGAAGTCACCTATCGCTGTGTCGCGGCCGGGTTTCCGCTGTTGCTGATTGGGGTTATTCTCGGCGCCATCTGGGCCAATGAAGCCTGGGGCAACTATTGGAGCTGGGACCCCAAAGAATCCATGAGTCTCGTCACGCTTTTGGGTTACGGTGCCTACTTGCACATGCGTATCAACGGCGAACACTCCCCCAAAACTCTCGCCTGGATGTCCATCGGCGGGTTTCTCCTGGTCCTGATGACCTTCGTCGGCGTTAACATGTGGGGCTTCGGCAGCATCCATTCGTATGGGTCTTTGAAGTAGTCAGCTGTTACAATAATGCTATGAATGAGAAACTACCACCGGATCAGGCTACGCGGCAGTTTTTTGCTTCTTTGATGGAAAGCCAGTGCCATGTGAGCTGGGGGATTTTTTCCAAGGCGTCTCAGGACAAGTTTGCCGAGTGGGCGCTGCAAGAGCTGTACACCCGAAACAAGGACGCGGCTGAAAATGCCAAGCTGGGGATTAAAGAGGTGAAACTGATGTTTGAGCGCAACGACAGTATTTTGCTGAAATTTTTCTGGCGTCGCTTTTTCTTCTCCAGCGGCACCAACGAACTGTATCGCCTGGGGTATTTCACGGTGGATTCCGTGAAAGGCAACAAGGCCGTGATCAAAGTCACCTTGAAATACCCCAACGGCCAAGTACAGGAAGTGGGCCTGCCCATGGTGATGGAACGCGGGGGCTGGCGCCTGGCCTATGTCGAACATAACCTGCCGTTTTAGGCAAATTACTGTTCTGGTATGATTGATGCAAGAAAGCTGGGAAGTAGATTGATGAAGACCCCTAAATCCAGACAGACTGTTCTCACCGCTTTTACACTCTTAATCGCTTTTCAATCGGGATGGGCGCTGGCTCAATCTGATGAATATCCGCCGCAGGATATGAGTAACCCACTGGAGAGCCCGGTTCAAAGCCTCCCTCCGGCTGGCGGGTACAATTACAATAGTCCGCCCCCGTCCGGGGATGAATCGACCACGGCGCCCAGTGAATACTATGCCAATTACTCCGAACAGGCCATGACGGCCTTTCACAAGGGGGATTATACGAATGCCATTACGCTTTTAACCAAGGCGCTTCAAATGTCGCCGACCAATACGGCGCTTTTGAACAATCTGGCAGCCAGTTACATCCAGCGCGGGGTGTTTTATCAGAATACCCATAAGGACTATGAAAAGGCGCTCGCCGATTACCGCATGGGGACGTTTTATTTGGTTCATGAATGGCCCAGCGGAGTCCCTTACAAAGGCGGCAGCGAGGAAAATGTCCGTATCCTGAAAGCCAACCTGGAAAGCGTCTGGTCTGCGCTTAAAGTTGCCCCCGACAACTGGAAATGGCACCTGCAATCCGCCTGGGATCTGCGGCGCAAAGGCTTGCTACAGCAAGCCATGGTGGAATACGCCATGACCACCGATATCAACCCCAAAGCATCTGAAGCCTGGACGGCGCAAGGGGATATTTATTCCGTCCGCCAGAAGTGGGAAAAGGCTGTCGACGCCTATCAAAAAGCCGTCAACACGGCCTCAGCCAAGTCTGATAGCCTATACGTCCATCTGGGAACTGCAGAACTCCAGGCCAGCCAGCCTGAAAAGGCAGTAGACGCATTTAACCAGGCCATGGCCCTCAATCCGCAAAACAAGGATGCAACGTTGGCCCTGGAACAAATTTGGCGCAAAGAGTTGTCCATGAACCCGCGCAATATTTCGGCACATATCAATTTGGGCGCGGTTTATCAGCAAATGGATAGACCCCGAGATGCTTATAACGAATACGAAACCGCCGAGCGGCTGTCTCCGGGAAATCCGCTCGTGAAACTCAACCTGGCCAGTTTGGCGATTTCCCAGAAAGACTGGCCGCATGCCGACGCTTGGGCCGACAGCGTCCTTGCCCAGGACCCGTCCAACGTGAAAGCGCTCTTGTACAAAGCCGATATTTTGAAACAAACCGGTCGTGGACCGCAAGCCGAGCAGTATTTGTCTCGCGCCTTAGAGACTGCCCCGGATAAAAAGGCCATTATGGATCAGCTGGTCGGAATCTATAAGGCCCAGGGCGACAACCAGAAATTGCATGACACTTGGCAGCGCTACGCCGAAATGTTTCCCCAGGATGCCGATGTCCAATACCAAGCCGGGCTTTCCCTACATGAAATCAAGGATTATGAAGGCGCAGTGCATTATTACCAGGAAGCCATTCACCTGAAACCCGATTTTGCAGATGCCTATGCGAATTTGGGAACTGCGCTCCATGCCTTAAACCGAGATGACGAGGCGCTCGCCGCGCTGCAAAAAGCATTAAAAATAAACCCCAACATGGAAGAAGTGAAAACCTTAGTCGCTTCCTTGAATCAGGCTCATGCCTCCCAAGCCTTAACCGAAGCGGTTCGATTACACCAGGCGGGCCAATATCAGGAAGCCATTGCCCAATATGAAATCGCTTTGAAACGCGACCCAAAAAATCCGGATATCCTCTCCAGATACGGCTTGGCGCTTCAATCTCTCAAACATTATAAAGAAGCCCAGGCGGCTTATGACAAAGCCATTGCCGCTTCTCCGGACACTGCAATTTATTACTATTACAAAGGCACCTTGCTGGACGAGCAAAACCAGGTGAGTGATGCCAGCCACATGTACGAAAAAGCCCTCGCGCTCGATCCGACCATCACCCAGGCCAAGGATGCCCTGGCGAATTTGCAGACCGCCAGTACCGACAAACGCCTCAACGATGTTTTGGCCGCCTACAACAAAAAAGAATATCCCCAAGCCTTACAAATGGTGGATCAGGTCATCGACAGCGACGCTCAGAACGCCACGGCTTATTATTACAAAGGCTTGATCTACGACGCTGAAAAAAAGACGGCCCCTGCGCAAGAAGCCTATCAAAAAACGCTGGAGCTGGACCCGAAAAACACCGATGCCGCCTATGCCTTAGCGGTTGCTTATGACACCGAAGGTAAAAAAGAAGAGGCCAAGACCCAGTATCAGCAATTTCTGGATCTGATGAAAAATCAACCGGAAGACGACTTCGTCAAATACGCCAAACAGCGCGTTTCGGCGTTGTAGGATAAATTTTTGTAAACTTGTTGTGCCCAAAAGGTAATTCTCTTCTTTGAGGAGCATTATATACTCATCACACTCAACAAGGAGACTGAAATGATGAACCGAATTTCACCTGTTAATTTTGGAGCTTATCTTATATGCCAGCAAACTCAATTAAAAAAGGTTACAGCAGATGACGTTCTAGACGTGATAAAACCAGTTTTTAGAGAATTCCCCTCTAAGACAGTATCTGCATATAACTCTCCTAATATGCGTCAGATGATTGAGGGTAAACTTATGGATAAAGTGGCAAACAAACAAGTAATTCTCTCTACAACCCAAAACGAAGAAACTGATATTTCCTCCCCCTTTAATAAGGCAATCGCAGAACGATTAAGTAGTTTTTATTATTATAAAGTGATTTAAATCTCTTAATAGGGTGAAAAACATAAAAACACATCCTTCACTTCTGAAAGCGCCACCGGCTGAGAGAGCAAACTTGCCATGGACGTCATGACTTCGCTGGAAAAACCGCAGGGATTGATGGCGGCGAATTTTGATAAATCTGTGTTGACGTTGAGGGCAAAGCCGTGATACGTGACCCATTTTTTGACGGCCACGCCAATAGACGCAATTTTCTTTTCACCAACCCATACGCCGGTCATGCCCGGTTTTGTCGAGCCTTGGATCTCAAAATCAGCTAAGGTTTGAATCAGCATTTCTTCCAAGGATCGCAAATAGCCATGGAGATCCCTGTTTTTTCCTTCCAATTTCAAAATCGGATACCCCACCAATTGGCCGGGGCCGTGATAGGTGACATCGCCGCCGCGTTCGATTTCAATGACCGGAATATCCGGGGTTAACAGGTTTTCCAGATGGGTGCCCCGCCCACATGTGATCACGGGGGGATGTTCGCCGATTAGAAGCGTATCGGGGATGTCCTCCTGAATGCGCTGTTCAACCAGCTCTTTTTGACGCTGCCAGATTTGTTCGTAGGGATCTGAGGTGGTAAATGTGAGCAGATTCATGACCCATATCCCCTCTCCATCTTTGATGGGGAGGGAGGGATTGTTAGGTTCACCGATTCCCGCTTAAGGGAATGGGTGGGCCTTACAATCACGGGTGGGGTTTTTCTCCGGCAGAGAACCCCACCCACAGCCCTAAGCTCACTCTGTTCGCCAAGGGCTGTTACCCTCCCCAGCACAGCTGGAGAGGGGGTAGCTGGCTGGTTCATTGCTCAACTTTTGGCTGGTAAATATGGATGGCCAGATTGTGAACGGCTTCGGCGGCTTCCATCAGGGATTCCGGAAGCGTGGGATGGGTGTGCACGGTGAGGGCCAGATCTTCACTGGAAGCGCCGAGCTCCAGGGCCAAGGCAGCTTCGCCGATGAGTTCCGAGACGTGCGGGCCAATCATGTGAACCCCCAACAGGTCATCGGTTTTGGCATCGGCGACCACTTTGACAAACCCATCCGTGTCATCCATGGCGAGTGCTTTACCGGAAGCAGCAAAGGGGAATTTGCCGATTTTGACCTCATGGCCTGCGGCCCGGGCTTCTTCTTCGGTGAGACCGACCGTGGCAATTTCAGGGTCGGTAAAAATGGCGGAGGGCATGGCCCGGTAATCAAGGATGGTTTTCTTCCCCGCAATCACCTCTGCGGCAACAAGACCTTCTTTGGAGGCCTTGTGCGCCAAAAGCGGCGGACCCACGACATCGCCGATGGCAAAAATATGAGGGACCGACGTTCTCAACTGGTTATCGACCTGGATAAATCCCTTGGCATCGAGCTTGAGCATTCCTTCCAACCATTGGCTATTAGGGCGGTTTCCGACCGCCACTAACACTTTGTCGGCCTCTATTTTTTGAGTCCCGACGGTTAACACGGCCTTGGTTTTCGACACATCGACTTGCTCAACCTTGCTACCCAAAAGCACATTGATTTTACGTCGCTTTAAAAAGCGGGTAAGCGCCTCTGAAATATCGTTATCCAGCATGGGCAACAGCTTGGGTAACAGCTCGATCACGGTAATGCGACTGCCCAGCTTGGCATAGAGCATCCCCAATTCCAGCCCGATGACGCCACCCCCAATTAACACCAGATGTTCAGGAACTTTTTGCAGGGCCAAGGCATCGGTAGAGTCGATGATGACCTGGTGATCCAACGGCAGATGAGGCAGCGTGGCCGAACTGGCTCCGGTGGCAATCAGGAAGTATTGGGCTTTAATCTGTTGAGAGCCCACCTCGAGGGTCTGTGGGTCCTTAAATTTTGCCGTGCCGTAAAGGGTTTCTACCCCATGGCTTTTAAGCAGCTGACCGACCCCGCCGGTGAGTTTTTTAACCACGCCGTCCTTCCAGGCCATCATTTTAGGGAGATCCAGCCGAATATTATCGGCCATAATCCCGATGTCAGAGGCGGTTTTAAACTGCTCGAAAAGCGCTGCCCCGTGAATTAAAGCTTTGGAAGGAATACACCCCCAATTGAGACAGACACCGCCGAGCTTTTCTTTTTCAACGACGGTAACTTTCAGGCCCAGCTGTGCCAGTCGAATGGCGGCCACGTATCCACCCGGCCCTGCACCAATGACCACAACCTCTCTTTGGGCTCCCGCCACCATGGGGTTCTCCTTGCCTCTGCACCCCTTATGGTATTACGAATTAACCCAGGTAGTCCAACAAGCTAGGGTTTGTGGTGGTGTTTAAGTTGCCCGAGGCATCATACGTGCTTAACAAGGGATCCGTGTTACTGCTGGGGTTGGTTGTGCCTTGAAGGTCCTGCAAGAGCGGATCCGTACTGGAAGACGTGTTGTTTGTCCCGTCCAGGGCATTCAGCAATTCTTCGTTATCTTGCTCGGTCTGCAATAAGGGATCCGTGTTTTGTGTCACGGCAGATTCACTCGTAGTGGAGCCGGTCAATAGACTGGTAGGCACATAGGGCAAAAGGGAAGAATTGATACTCAGGGTCATAATCGCTCTCCGCAAACATGGATATACCTTATTGTTTGCTGAAGCGCGACAGCCTGCTTCCTCTGAAAAAAGGAGCCTAATCCATCAACAATATGCTGGACGGTTGAGAACTGCCGGAGTTATTGGATGGAGGGGCCAGCGATTGGGTGCTGTTTGCGATGGATTGCTGCTGCATCGCTGCGGTCATTTTTTGCATCATCAAGTTCATTTCCTGAGTATTATAGGCCGTTAATTGTTGTTGATAGGCTTGCTCAGCCGCAGCATTGTTTGGATTACTGGGTGGTGTGGGAGCAGCCAAAGCGCCGGTTACCGTGCTGGTTGTTCCACTTAAAATGTTGCCGAAATTCCCTGGAATGGCTTGAATTCTTGTAAGAACGTTCAAAGGCAAAGGCTGATTTGAACTTTCGGCGATGACGGCTTCAAGACGGGTCAAATAACTGGTCATGGGTCTATCCTCCTGGTGGTTGGTATGGAAAGTGTACGGGAATTATTCAAAATGCCAAGTGTTCTTACGAAAGATATCGGCAAAAGAGTGGCCTTCTTGAAAAATCTGGTACAAAATAGAAGCAAAGAGAGAGAATGAAAAGAGAAGCGCTTGAACAACCTATTGCCTACCTACGCCACGTGGCAAAGGTTTAATCCTCATCTTTTTTTAAATTATGTCCTCATCCATGCAAGTTTACTTGTTGCCCCGTTTACCTTCAGTTGGCCTGGATTAGGGGCCTTTTTGGGTATCTATTTTGTGACCATCTGCCTGGGGATAACCCTGGGCTACCACCGTTTATTGACACATTGCAGTTATAAAACTTACCCATGGGTACGGTTTGTTTTAGCCCTCTGTGGGGTATTGGCCTGCCAGCGAGGACCTATCTGGTGGACGGCCACGCACCGGCTCCATCATAGCAAAGTGGATCAGCCGCTTGACCCGCATACCCCGGCGGTCAGTTTTGTTTGGTCTCATGCGCTGTGGGCTTTTTTCCGGCATCCGCAACTGGATGATTCCATGGACACCGTCTACCGTTTGGCACGGGATTTAAGCGAAGAGCCCGGCATGCGGTTTCTGGAAAAATATTACGCCCTGATTAATGCCGTGTTTATGGCGGGTCTTTTTGGCTTGGGCTATATATGGGGTGGTTTTAAGCTGGGTTTGTCGCTATTAATATGGGGCGGTGTATTTCGAGTGCTGGTGACGCTTCATATCACCTGGATGGTCAACTCCGTTTGTCATCTGTGGGGTTATCGCACCTATAAAACACCGGATACCAGCCGTAACAATTGGATTGTGGCCATCCTGACGTTTGGGGAGGGTTGGCATAATAATCACCATGCGGATCAACGCGCCGCCAGAAACGGCCACCGCTGGTTTGAAATCGATGTGACCTACTACCTGATTCTATTGATGCGTCAAACCAAACTGGCCTTTAACGTGATGCCCGTGTCTAACCGATTACGCACCGTGGAGTTCAAGCGAAAACATGCCGAAATTAAGACGCTGAGCGCATAATATTTAAAAATTCATCCCACATCCGTTTCATCATGCCAAAAACCGTGGCATTGATGTTAAACAGCAATTGCGCCATGTTGAGCTTGATAAGATTAGGCACTAAGCCCTCTTCGGCTTGCCGGGCAAAAGTATCACCCCCAAACCGAGGCTGCCCTCTGGATATCCAGGACGGACTGGAAAGACGTTCAGAGATATTACGGATCTCTTGCGTAGCCCGCTGCATTCCCAAAATCGGAAAATGAAAATCACCCATCATCTGATTCCTTTTTGCTTACGAAGTATACAATCAAATGGGGTGAGAGTCTTGTAGCCAAGTGTTAAATAAGCATTAAAAGTATAGTCAAGCGGCTGATGTTCAAATTTTTATATAGAATTAAACTGTGTCTGTTCATGAATAGGGTAATTAATTTACATTAATCAATAAGGAGAAAACTCATGCCTAATCATCAAGAATCAAAAACTAAAAGTAATCGTGGATTTGCCTCGATGGACAAAAAAGAACAACGGGAAGTTGCCAGTAAAGGCGCGAAATCAAAACCCTCCCCGTCTTCTTCTAAAACCGGTAAAACCAGCCGTTAATTAAAGATTTAAAAAGCACTTGCCCAAGGGCAAGTGCTTTTTTTATGTCTATTGATTTGTTGAATTTTCAACCGCAGGAGCGGCTGTGTTTTGTTGCGCATTGTCTGAGGCAACCGGCGTAGGAACCTCAATAATATGAGTCTCCACAACAGGTGGCGCAGGCTGCGCTGCAACCGGTGTGGGCGGTGGGCTAGTATCTTTCTGAGCAGTATTGTTGGACATATACATAAAGAAACCCATCACCAATACAAGCAGCAAAAAACTGATAAAAACGTAAAAAGCTCTCATTATAGGTGCACTCCTAACTTAGTTACTTTATTATCTTAAGCTTAGCCGTCATCCCAAATCCCACTCTTGGCCAATCTTTACTAGACATATGTCTATTGCATGTAAAGCGCAGCTGTTTTCTAATTGAATTAACATGTGGAGGATGGCCAATGAATTTTTTAAGAAAGTTTTTTTTAACTGGGCTGGGTGTACTGTTAATATACCCTGCAGTTAGTTTTGCAGCCGACACGCAAGAAACGATTACTGTGCAGCCGGGACCAGGAAGCACCCCCAAAAATACCGCCCGTATTTCGGACGTGGCTAATTTGTTAGTGGATAAAATTCAGCAAGCACAGGCTGCTATAGACGAAAATCAGTTGGATCAAGCTCAAAAACTCCTCACGCAATCTCAAGATTTGGTTCAAAATATCGAGATAACAGGACCCACCACCCGTGTGATTGAACACGTGCACACAGCCAGGACCAAACTGCAAACATCCCAGACGGTATCGGTTGACTTGATTCCGCTGGACGCCGAGTTAACGGATGTGGAAAAAGTGGTCCCGATTCAAAATGCTCGAGAGCAACTGAGTTCCGCGCGAGAAAACCTGATGAGCAATCACCGTGAAGCGGCTCGTAAAAACCTACTGGCTCTGGAGGATAATCTGGTTTATGCGGAAGCCGATCTGCCGGTTTCTCGCACCAAGGCTGATATTTTAAGCGCCGAAACCCTCATCAGTCAGAATAAACCTTTAGAAGCACACCAAATGTTACAGGATTCTCTCAACCATATTTCCGTGATGGCTATTGATTTTCAAAAACAAACCCCCATTAATAACGAGTAAGGAGATTTACATGCCCAATCAAACGCAAGAATTTAACCCTTCCATTCAGCACGTGATCAAACTTTTTAACACCACCCATGCCATTGAAGGGAAATTCAAGTTGATGTTTACACCCGCCAATTCCATTCCGGATAGTGACGGGCAAACGGTGATTGATGCGTATTTAAAACCCATGGATGACATGGCCAGAAAGTCGGTGGATCAAGCAGGAGAAAAAGATTTTTTACACCTACAGATGCTGAGCGATACCGTCTCCGAAAGTATTTTAGGCTATGCTTTTGTGGTCAATGTCCATTCTAAGGATAGCTGTATTTATGATCTGGACCTGCAAGACACGGATGAATCCCGTGAGCTTTACGAAACACTAAAGCATGCGATTGCCTGAAGGAGAATAGGTCAGCGTCCTGACTTCAAACTTGGGATAATCGCCTGAAAAGAACCATTGCTTTTTAAAATACCCCGTGAACGTCACATTTTGCGCGTGACGGGCCAGTAACGCGCCCAAGACCGCCTCCATCTGCCTGGCGTTAGACAGCAGATATAAATTACCATCTGAGGTCTGAACCAGCCAGTCTTTGGGGTTCTGCCCCGGAACAAGCCTCCCGGTAATCGCCTGGGAAGAGGGAGCTTGAGGCCAAATATTTTGCAAGGGCGAGGTTTGAACCACGTAGGCCGTCAATGCCGGAGCTGAAACTGTCTGGCTCCGATTATGTTTAGGGGTTGGCGTAATAAAATTGTCCCTGAAGGTGTTGGGGTAATTCGGCAATGTGGCAAAATGAGCGGGCTCCAAAGGGGGATACGTATAGTCTCGAGCGCCTTGAGAGGAGGATACCTCTGCCTGTCCATCGTCATGATGACTGGGTTGTACCGGACGACTGTACACACGGCGTTGGTAAGAGGTGGAATCTATATCCTTGGTTACAGAAGGGCCACCAGGCCCTGTATAATAAGAACTCGAGGTATACGTTTCTTTCCCACTGACGTTACCAGGCGTTTCCTGCGCCAAGGCAGAAAGACTAAATGCCAACATAAACACCGTCCATAGACTCACCATGCGTAACATCCGGCATCCTCAAAAACGCTAAAAGTGCAGTATTGTACCCTAAACTATAAAATCGCAAATTCCAATCACCCAACTGTCTGTTGTTTTATTCTCTGGCTAGATAGATAGTGGATAAACATAGACCCTGATTTGTTTTCTAATAGGAGCGACAGGATGTTCTATGAAATTAAGGAAGCAGCTGTGAAAATTGCACAAATTGCTCCCTTGTGGGAGACGGTTCCACCCCAGACTTATGGGGGGACAGAGTTGGTTGTGGCCAACTTGGCAAGAGAATTGGCTAAAAAGGGACATCAGGTTACCTTATTTGGTATTCCACATCCCGATACCCCTTTGGAAGGGATTCGGGTTGAATGTAACATTGACACGCCCCTGAGAAGTCGGGGATTTACCAGTGGAGATGCACTATATTATGAGTTACAGCTTTTGGAGATGATTTTTTCAAAGGCCTCGGAATTTGACGTGATCCATAATCATCTGGGGTATCAAGCACTGGCGTTTGCTTCGTTAAGCAACACACCGGTCTTAACCACGCTTCATGGCATATTTGAACCCGCGCCTTTTAAAGAGTGTATTCAGAGTTTCCGGCATTTACCCTATGTCTCTATCAGTGATTACCAACGAAAGCCATGCTCGAATCTCAATTATGTTTCAACCGTTTATCACGGGATTAGAGTGGATCAATACACCTATGATACGGATGCCGAAAATAAAAAATATCTGGCGTTTTTGGGTCGTTTTTCACCGGAAAAAGGCGCCCACCATGCCATTCTACTTGCTCAGGAAACAGGGTGGCCTTTGGTTTTGGCCGGTAAAATTGTAGACGAATTTCAGCACTACTTTGATACTCAAATTCAACCCCATCTTGATGGGGATCAGATTCGTTATATTGGCGAAGTGAACCTGGCTGAAAAAAATGACCTGTTGAAAAACGCCGCCGCAACCTTGTGCCCCATTGAATGGGCCGAGCCTTTTGGACTGGTTTTGATTGAATCTTTGGCTTGTGGCACACCGGTATTGAGTCTACGTAACGGCTCCGTGCCTGAGCTGATTGAAGACGGCGTAACCGGACTGATTAGTAACAACTACGATGAATTAAAGACATCTCTTAAAAAACTCTCCACCCTCAGTCGTATTGAATGCCGTCGCCAAGCCGAGACTCGGTTTTGCGCCTCTCGCATGGCAGAAGATTATCTAAGGATTTATCACCAAATCAGTCGAAATAAAGTGTTGAAGCCGCAATTTGCGAAAGAAAAAATACCCACCCAGTATTTTCCTCTCTCAGGTGGCGTGGCGTAATTTATTATGCTGTTAACGACCAGTGAACGATTTACCACTTCTCACCGGACCATTAAAAATAACGTTCTCTTTCTGGTGGATGATCCGCAAGGCCTGATATGGGGGGGTAATCAGTCCGGTCTGGGTTTTTATTGCAGAGATACCCGATTTTTAAGTTGTTTTGAAATTTTAATTAACGAGACCAAACCGGTTTTACTCTTTTCCTCGACCGAAACCGGGTATATGTCTAATATCGTCTATACCAACTGTCGGTTTGAGACGCAGACCCCCGATGGCGAAGCATATATTGCCGAAGAAGAAACGATTCAGGTGACCCGTGAAAGCTTACTCTACAAGAGCTGGATAGAAAAATATTCCCTGGTCAATTACAACCAAAAACCGGTATCCGTGCAGCTGAAATTTTATATGGATGCAGATTTTTCAGATATTTTTGTCGTCCGGCACTTGATGGGAGAAAGCCGCGGCGAACTCCTGCCCCCTGAAAAAACCTCGGAGCTTCTGCGTTTTTCCTACAAAGACCTGGAGGGGGAATATTTGGAAACATGGGTTAAGTTTAATAACTTCACCCCTCTCTATGTTTCAGAAGAAAATCGAACCGGATTTATTTACGAAACCGTGCTATATCCGCTTCAAAAAAATGAATTCAGTTTTGAAATCCAGCCTCATTTCCCCGAAAGTATGCATGTGCCCGAGATTATTTCGACCCGATTTGATGATGCCTTAGAGCAGGTTGTTCAGCACCATCATCTGGAAGACGAACAAGTCACCCATTTTTCCTCGGATAACGTCGAGTTAAACGACATGCTTTATCGCAGTTACGAAGACCTGCGGATGTTGATGACATGGTCTTTTGATGCCGCCGCCCCCAAACAATATTTTTCTGCGGGCATTCCCTGGTATGTGGCCTTATTTGGCAGAGACAGCCTGATTGCCGCGCGGGATTGTTTGATTTTAAACCCGGACATTGCACGCTCCACATTGGAGCTTCTGGCGCTCTATCAAGGCAAGGAAGTCAACCCATGGCGAGACGAGGAACCGGGTAAAATTCTTCATGAACTACGGCTGGGAGAACTGGCTCGATCCGGGCAAGTGCCTCACAGTCCTTATTATGGCAGTGTGGATGCCACGCCGTTATGGCTGATTTTACTCTATGACTATTACATCTGGACCAAGGATAAAACCACTTTGGAAAAACTCTGGCCCAACGCACTGTTGGCCTTACAGTGGATGGACAGTAATCTGCTAATTTATCCTTACCTGAGCTACCAGTGTCAAAGCAAAAAAGGCCTTTACCACCAGGGCTGGAAGGACTCCAGTAACAGTGCCATGTATGAAGACGGAACACTGGCTAAACCGCCTTTGGCTTTGTGTGAGGTACAAGGCTATCTGTACCAGGCTAAAAAACATATGGCCGAGTTGGCACTCATTATGAAAGACATCAAGCTTTGCGAACAATTGTTAAACGAATGTACCCATTTAAAAAATGCCTTTAATACGGATTTTTGGATGGAAGATCTGGGGTTTTACGCCATGGGGCTCGATCAGGACAGAAAACAGTTGCGGGTGATTTCTTCCAACCCTGGCCATTGTCTAGAAACCGATCTGGTGATTGACGAATACGCCAATCGGGTGGCACACCGCCTGATGAGAGAAGACATGTATAGCGGATGGGGAATTCGTACCTTGGCCACAACCACGGTAGGCTATAACCCGATGAGCTATCACAACGGCTCCGTATGGCCCCATGACAATGCCATGATTGCCCGGGGCTTTCGCAGCATGCATCTGCCACAATACACCCAAGAGACTTTCACCGGCTTGTTTGAGGCATGCCGGCGCATGCATTACAAAAGAATGCCTGAATTATTCTGCGGTTTCCCGCGAGAGATTTCTAAATCCGATCCGCCGATTCGCTACCCGGTTGCGTGTTCTCCTCAAGCTTGGGCAGCCTCTGCACCGTTTTCCCTGATGAAATCGATGTTAAATATCAAGCCCCAGGCTGATAGCCGCTGCCTGGTGATTGATCAACCTCTTCTACCCGTAGGCATCAACCACCTGAGCATTAAAAACCTACGGGTCGAAAACACCCGCTTTGATCTGGAATTCTCGCGGGTACATAACAACATGTCGGTTCACATTGCCGATCAAAGAGGCGATCTGGAAATTACCATCCGGAATTTAAACGCGCCTTATTAAATTTAGCGCTTGCCGCCTCTGCTCAGCAGAAGGCCTGCCATACCGACAATCATCAACGTTTTAAAGGGATTGCGACGAATGATATGGTACAGATCAATCACCATATCATTGGCGTCTTTTTCACGCATGTAATGGGTCACGTCGTCAAGTTTTTTGGTCGTCAATTCCAGCGTGTGAACGGTTTTATCTTTGCCGTGTTCAAATTTAGTATTGAGATCATGACCCAACGCTTTGGCTTTTTGCTTCACCTGATCCAAATCCACAGAATCGATGAGCTTATTGACATTATTTTTCGTTGAGTTTTCAATCGTGGAGACAAATTCCGGCTGAGACATCTTGTTTCTCCTTTTTGTTGACCGCCTCCATACCATAAGTCAGGTCAATGTCACCGTCTATCCAGCAGGTGTCTATTAAAAAAATAAGTCCTAAGACTTAAAGTAGCGATTCTCAATTTGAGCTACTTTATGGTTCAGCTCTTCAGCTGTTCCAAACATATTTTGAAGTTGTTTTTCATATTGCGCCTTGGTCATGATATGGCCTAAATCAACGAACATACCATTCACATGATTATCTTTTGCAGCAGAGACGTAAACAAGGTTGTGTTCGTTTAAAAATTGTGAAAAGCGTTTAGTTCCACGCTGACTTAAATTGTAATGTTTATCTTCGTCAATAAACTCAACCAACATCCACCCCATGGTGGGTTCTATAAAATGCAGCCTGGGGACGTTTTGTACCCTGTCTCGTTGGGTCACATATAAATTTCGCCACTTTGCATATAAATTGTTGACCGCGTCACTGTCATTTTTTGCAATGATTAAGGCGTATTGATGCTCCCCAACAGACACCTTGTAAGCCAATACATCAGCACTTCTTCGGCTACCGTCCAATAGATTAAACGTTACTGGTTTATCTTTTTTGAATTCCATTGTTATATTTTCCTGGACCGGTTGCTTGGCCATATATAATCCCCGCTGACGATGAGCAAATTTCATTAACTCAAATGAAGCATCTTCATGGGATTGAAATGCCTTTATCACTCCTTTAGGAAGCCTTCCTATACTAGACACCCCTCTTGGCATATCCATATTCTTAAAAATAGTCTCTAAAGCTTGGGTATCGGTTAGTACGCCATATCGCCATAAGGACCCAATTTGGCCCTTTGCCAAACTACGACGATCTCCAAAAACCGGGGTGAGTTGGATTTGCATTGGGTTAACTCCCTCTTTTATACACTCCATTAAAGTCCTTCAATATCATCAATTGTCATAATACCCCCATTTTTTTACATTTCTTAACCTTGAATTCAAATGGGGCAGAGGAGAATTGATCTCCCTAGATGAAAGGTGATTCTTCACCGCTTTTTGATTACCCTAGGGAAAAGGGAGAAATTGAGATGCAGCCCCCACTTTTACTGGTCATTCCCAAAGGTCGATTGCAAGAGAAGATTACGCTGCTTTTGGCGCGCATCGGCATCGAATATTCCGTCAATAATCGCTCTTATCGGCCGGTTTGTTCAGACCCTGCCATTAAAATCAAGCTGCTCAAGCCTCAAAATATCCCTTCACTCATTGCCTTGGGACGTCACGATTGTGGATTTACCGGACTGGACTGGGTATTGGAAGAAAAACTGGCTACCGGTAGAGAACTGACCGAGCTGCTGGATTTAGGGTATGACAAGGTTCGTATTATTGCCGCCATGCCTGAAGAGTTGGCCAGAAGTTCCTACAAGGACCGGCAACTGGTTATAGCGACCGAATATCAGGAGTTGGCAAAAGACTACGTTGCCCAAAAGAAGCTGAACGCCGTATTGATTAAAACCTATGGTGCAACCGAAGCCTTACCCCCGGAAGATGCCGACATGATTATTGACAACACCTCCACCGGGTCTACCCTGCAGATGAACCGCCTGGAAATTGTCGATGAGCTGATGCAATCCACCACGCGATTTGTGGCCAATAAAGAAAGCCTGACCGATCCGTGGAAAAAAGAAAAACTGGAACAGATGACCCTCTTGATGAAAAGCACACTGCTTGCAGGCCAGCGTGTACTTCTGGAAATGAACGTGTCGCCGGAACATTTTGACACATTGGTTCAATCGTTGCCTTGCATGCGTTCCCCTACCGTGTCGCCTTTATACGGCAATACGGGCTATGCCATTAAAGTCTCTGTCCCTTCGGTAGAGGTGCCTAAACTGATTCCTCAAATTATTGCGCTAGGGGCAACGGACATTCTGGAATATCGCCTGGAGAAAATTGTGCCGTGATTCGGCCTCGAAAAGTGGTTCAGGAACTCACTGCTTACGCTGCCCCGGATGAAAACCGCTCAGGCCGGATCCGACTCGATTTTAATGAAAATACAACCGGCTTTCCTGAATTTATTTCTCTCTATGCCTCGGATGTGATCACTGTCTATCCCGAATATCAGGCATTTCTACAAAAGCTCGCCGATTATTTTGAGTTGCCTGCCGAGATGATTTTTTTGACCAACGGCAGTGATGAAGCGCTGGCCGTGATTCCGGCCACGTTTATCGAGCCCGGCGTGGACGCTGCTGTGATCTCAGATCCCACGTTTTCAATGATTCCTCACTATTTAAAACTGGCAGGAGCCAACATTTACCCGGTTTCTGTCACGGATGCTCTGGAATTCAATCTGTCAGAAATGACGGCTATTCTCAAACAAGGCATCAAGCTGGCAATATTTCCGTCTCCGGATAATCCGACCGGGGCCAGCTTATCGATAGATCAAGTTTCGGCATGGTGTCAGGAATTTTCAGAGACATTATTCGTGATTGATGAAGCATACGCCGAATATGCCGGGGAAACGGTTTTGCCTTTAGTCCACCAATATAAAAACTTATTGGTGACCCGAACGTTTTCAAAAGCCTGGGGGTTGGCCGGGCTTCGCCTGGGTGTGGTGATGGGATCGCCCGAGTTGATTGAGTATATGGGAAGGGTTCGTTCCCCTTACAGTGTCAATGCCATGGCCGTTCATGCGGCAGAAAGTTTATTAAAAAACTCTGACTCTATCCTCAAAGAAGCCCAAAATGTGATGTTGAGAAAATCTAAGATGATTGAGCAACTGATCCAAAGAGGATTTCAGGTTCATGCAGGGCATGCAAATTTTTTCTTGCTGTATCTCGGAATTGAAGCCAGTGTATTCACCACATTTTGTGAAATGCATGGCCTATTGGTGCGGGATCGATCAACCGTATCCCAACTATCTGGCATGGTGAGGATCTCTGTGGGAACGGAAGCCGAGATGGATCACTTTTTAAAAACGGTCGAAATGTTTGCCCAACAGCACACCCTGATTTTCGATCTGGATGATACGTTGGTCGATTGCAGCAAAAGCTATGATGCAACCGTGATGAGCCTGGTAGAAAAATATACGGGAAATGCACTTTCAGTTTCTGAACTGCATGCCTTACGCGCCGAAGGGGGGTTTAACGATGATTGGGACGCCACGGTAGCGCTTCTACAACGGCGTGGCCATGCCTTGTCTCGTGACGAAATCGAAACCCATGGCAAAGCCCTGTATCTGGAAACCGCCAAGGCCATGGAAAAACTTTGGATTGAGCATGAGATGTTGGATCACTTAAAAACCAAGTTCCGACTCTTGATTGTCACCGGTCGTCCCCGCGATGAATTTGAACCGGTGTGGCATGCGGAACTCTCCCCATGGTTTGAACGGGTTGTGTGCCAGGATGATTACCCAAATTGCCGCCGGAAACCCGCCCCGGATTCTCTGAAAGCCATGATGGCCGAATTGGGATTAACAGGCGGAATTTACGTGGGAAACAGCGTGGACGATATGCGCGCCGCCACAGCAGCCGGATTGATTCCCGTTGGCATTGCCACCACCCACTCGGCTGACGTGTTATATGACGCCGGGGCCCGGATTGTTTTAGAATCAATTCACCAGTTGGAAAGGATTTTGCGATGACTCGACACGCAACCGTTGAACGCAATACGCGCGAAACACAAATTACACTGACCCTGGATTTGGATAATCCGGCCCATGTCGATATCCAGACCCCGTTGCCCTTTTTTAGCCATATGCTGGATGCCTTTGCATGCCATGGCCGGTTTGGGCTGATTGTCAAAGCCACCGGCGACATTGAAGTGGACCCGCATCATCTCATTGAAGATGTGGGCATTACCCTGGGGCAAGCCATTAAACAAGCCTTGCCCGGGTATCAAGGCATTATGCGGGCAGGCTGTTTTGCGTTTCCCATGGATGGCACACTGGCTGTCGTTGCTCTCGATCTCTGCGGGCGCGCAAATTTGGTGTGGAAAGTGCATTTTAATCCTCTACCGGTGGGGCATATCGATCCCAACCTGTTTCGAGAATTCTACAAGGGACTGGTAGATGGCATGGCGGCCACTGTTCATGTGCATATGGCATGCCAGGACAACGATCATCACGTGATTGAATCCATCTTCAAAGCCTTTGGCCGCTCTCTGAAGCAAGCCGTGCAGCCTTTGGATAATAATGCCGTTTTAAGCACCAAAGGTGTTATCGCCCAGTGATTGAGGTGATTGACTACGGCGGCGGAAACATCGGGAGCATCACCCGGTGTCTGGAACGTCTGGAAGTGCCCTTTAACACAACCGAGATGCCCTCGGGCGACCATGCCATGATTCTGCCCGGCGTCGGGGCCTTTGGGGCCGTCATGAATCATCTGAATCAAAATGGATTAGCCGAGAAAATCAAAACCCTGATTCTGGAAGGAGTGCCCTATCTGGGCATCTGTGTGGGGCTTCAGGTATTGTTTGACGCCAGTGAAGAGTCTCCTGAGATTGCCGGGCTCGGGCTTGTGTCAGGCGCCGTGGTGAAGTTTCATGCCGAAAAAGTACCGCAAATCGGGTGGAATGCCGTCACAACAACCAATCGCCATTACCCCCCGGGATACGTGTATTTTGTGAATTCGTATTATCCCCAACCTACAGACCCTGGCGTAACGCTGTATGAAGCGGATTACAACGGTGCCTTCTGTGCCGCCGTCCAACAGCAAAATATTACCGCCTTTCAGTTTCATCCGGAAAAAAGTGGCGTCTTCGGCCATGAACTGATCAAACGCTGGCTCTTGGAGGCGGCCGTATGATCTGTCGACGGATTATTCCATGCCTGGATGTCAGTGACGGCAGAACCGTGAAAGGTATCCAGTTTCAAGGCCTTCGCGATATGGGAGATCCGGTTGAGATGGCGGCGATTTATCAGGATCAGGGCGCAGACGAATTGGTCTTTCTGGATATTTCCGCCTCTCATGAAGGGCGCGATATTATGATCGATACGGTCAAAAAAGTCGCCCGGGTCTTGATGATTCCCTTTACCGTGGGAGGCGGTATTCGTACGATGGAAGATGTAAAACGCCTCTTGGATGCCGGTGCCGACAAGGTTTCCGTCAATACCGCCGCTGTATTGAATCCGGATTTAATTTCTGAAATCGCAACAGAGTGCGGCTCTCAATGCTGTGTTTTGGCCATTGATGCCCGAAAAAAAGAGAACGGTTGGATTGTGCTGACTCATGGCGGACGCCAAACCACAGGCGCCGATGCCTTGAACTGGGCCAAAACCGCAACCGAACTTGGGGCCGGTGAGATCCTGTTGACCTCCTGGGACAGAGACGGCACCATGGACGGGTTTGATATCCCCTTGAATCGGGCATTCTCAGACCTCTTGCCGATTCCGGTGATCGCCTCCGGGGGTGGGAGTGGACCCCAAAGTTTTGTTGAGGTATTTCATGAGGGGCATGCGGATGCCGCATTGGCCGCCACTATTTTTCATGACGGGTCATGGACCGTCGATAGCCTGAAGGCAGAGATTGAGCAGAAAGGAATCCAAGTACGGCGATGATTATTCCCAGTATCGATTTAATGGGGGGTAAAGCGGTCCAGTTAAAAGAAGGCAAGGACCATGTCTTAACCAGTGATAAAGACCCCCTTGAGCTCGCCCAAGAATTCAATCGCTATGGGCCGGTTGCAGTGATCGATCTGGATGCGGCTTTGGGCAAGGGCGATAATTTGGACGTGATTCGCGCCATCTGTAACGTCGCTCAGGTCCGCGCAGGCGGCGGGATTCGCGATGTCGAGCGAGCCGGTAAACTGCTTCGTGCAGGCGCGGAACGCTTAATTATCGGCACGTCGGCCACCCCGGAATTATTGTCTCAACTTCCCAAGGAAAGACTGATGGTTGCCCTTGATCACCGGGACGGCCAGGTGGTGGATCACGGCTGGACACAATCGACCGGGGAATCCTTACAGGATCGCGCCCAGCGATTGGCCCCTTATTGCGGGTCCTATCTCTGCACCTTTGTGGCCGATGAAGGACATATGAACGGCATGAACCTGGACGAGGTCCAAACGATTCAAAAACAATTGCCACATCCGGTCACAGTGGCAGGCGGGATTGCCCAAACAGCGGAAGTGATTCAACTCTCCAAAATGGGGGTCGATGTGCAAGTGGGAATGGCCCTTTATACCGGTCATTTGTCTTTGGCGGATGCGGTGGTGGGCGCGCTGGATTTTGAAAAATGCCCCCATCTACCCACCATTGTCCAGGATGAAGCCGGACAGGTGTTGATGCTGGCCTACAGCACCCCGGAATCTTTAACGCTAGCGCTGAAAGAAGGCCGGGGCATTTATTACAGCCGCTCCCGAAAAGAGATCTGGAAAAAAGGCGAGACGTCGGGACATACCCAAACATTACTTTCTTGTCGTCCGGATTGTGATCGAGATACTTTATTATTTACGGTGAGACAAACCGGCCCCGCTTGTCATACCGGAGGGTATAGCTGTTTTGGAAGCGGCCAAAAATTTAGCCTGGAATATTTATTTGAAATTATTAAGCAACGCAAATTGGAGATGCCTGAAAAATCTTTTACGACAAAACTTTTGAAAGATCGGGATTTTTTACACAGCAAAATTATGGAGGAAGCCGAAGAGGTCTGTACCGCTCAAAAGCCAGAGGACTGGGTTTGGGAGATTGCAGACGTTCTGTATTTTATGAGTGTGCTGGCGGTTGACGAAGGACTTGATTGGCGCCAAATTGAAGCGGAACTGGGAGGGCGTCATCGGTGATTCCGATTTATCAAGGGGAGGCCGCTTCTGAAAAATTAACACTGCTCACACAACGAAACTGGATGGGCGATAAGCCTTTAACCTCAACTGTTGAAACCATTTTGCAATCTGTGCGAACCGACAAAGACACGGCGCTCAAAACGCTGGCTCAACAGTTTGGTGATGAAGTGCCGGATTCTTTTTTATTGCGTCCCGATGAAATCGAAAAAGTAATTGATGAAGTCTCTGACGAGATAAAAGAGGTGATGAATGAAGCCGCAGAAAATATCCGGGCCTATGCCCAAGCGGTTATGAATCCCCTTCAATCTTTTGAACTACATCGCCATGGCTACGTCGTCGGCATGGATTTTAAACCGGTCGAGCGGGTGGCGTGCTATGTCCCCGGTGGACGATATCCCTTACCCTCTACAGCGCTAATGACCGCCATCACTGCTCAAGTGGCCGGCGTTCCCGAGATTTGCATCTTCTCTCCCAATATTAAACATGAAGTCATTTATGCCGGCACTTTGGCAGGTGTAAAAAGATTTTACAATCTTGGCGGAGCCCAGGCTGTAGCTGCCGCTGCCTTTGGAACGGAATCCATTGACGCCGTTGATATGATTGTAGGGCCGGGCAATGCCTATGTCACTGAAGCCAAACGACAGCTTCAGGGTATCGTCGGCATTGACATGCTGGCCGGTCCCAGCGAGGTCGCCATTATTGCAGACGCCGGCGCAAATCCAGAGTGGACGGCATTGGATATGTTATCCCAGGCAGAACATGACGTGGATGCCCAGGCCTATTTATTCACCGATAGCCTGGATTTTGCCCAAGCCGTGCAAAAAATTATTGGGCAACAAGTCATCAACGACAGTGTCATTTTGGTATTCGAGACACTTGAAGATTGCATCGCTGCCAGTAATCAATTGGCCCCGGAACATCTAGAATTGCACGTCAAAGATCCCGTTTCCATCAAGCCCAAGCTAAAACATTACGGCGCCTTATTTATGGGGTATGAAGCCTCTGTCCCTTTCGGAGATTACATGGCAGGCCCCAACCACACGTTACCCACGGCCCAAACAGCCCGGTTCAGTGGAGGCTTGTCCCCGCTGACGTTTTTGAGGCCGCAAAGTTGGCTGTCTGTCAGGGAAGGCCTATTATATTTAGCAGAACATACCGAGAAATTCGCTCAAGCCGAAGGGCTCACGCTGCATGCCCAAGCGGCACACAGCCGAAAAACCTAGCGATGCCCACCTTTACGCCCAGCCTCGCGGGCTTCCTGCGGGGTAAATTCATGCGCGGTGCCTTTCGCATGAGCGGCTTTACCGCCTTTACTGGCAATCTCGCGCTGCTTTTCCGGGGACATGGATGCAAAACCCCGTTTTGTTGTTTTTTGATTCATCATAAAACGATCTCCTGTCTGAATAACTGACTTACCCAGACTTTAGCACCGTAGGCAGTTTGAACCTATCCAACAAGTGTCTAATTTCTATCGACACTTAACCAGGGATTCCTGGGTTTTGGATTGACCCGGTTGGGTGACAGCGCCTTGACAGGCGGGACCGACTTCCTGGACGTATTTGTAAAAAACACCATAGTCATATTTTAAAGCCGGGGGTTTCCAGGCCACCCTGCGGCGGGCCAACTCGGCTTCATCGACTTCCAACGTAATCTCGCCATGTTCGACGTCAACCGTAATCATATCGCCAGGCTCAACCAGGGCAATGGGGCCACCGACATAAGCCTCGGGGCCGACATGGCCGGCCATCAATCCCCGGGTGGCGCCGCTGAAACGGCCATCGGTCAAAAGGGCCACTTCATGCCCCAGATTTTGACCATACAACGCCGCGGTCACCGCCAGCATTTCGCGCATGCCGGGGCCGCCTTTGGGACCTTCGTAGCGAATAATCACCGTGTCTCCCGGTTTGATTTCGCGGCGCTCCACCGCATGGAAACAGTCTTCCTCACAGTTAAAGACACGCGCGGGTCCGCGGTGAATTAAACGCGTCATCCCGGCAACCTTGAGCACCGCGCCTTCCGGGGCCAGATTTCCAAACAGGATTTTAAGACCGCCAGTCTGGCTTAATGCTTTTTCAACCGGCAAAACCACATCCTGTTGGGTCGGAATCGTCACCGCAGATAAATTTTCCGCCATCGTTTTGCCGGTCACTGTGAGGCAATCGCCATGGATCAAGCCGGCCTCAAACAGAATTTTTAAGATGACCGGGACACCGCCGACCTTAAACAAATCGTTCATCACATACCGTCCGGCGGGCTTTAAATCGGCAATCAGCGGGGTGGTTTCAAAAAGCGCCCCAATCTCGGATAACGTCAGTTCAAACCCAACTTCGTGCGCCATGGCCGGCAAATGAAGACAGGTATTGGTTGAGCCGCCGGTGGCAGCCACAATTCGAATGGCGTTTTCAAACGCTTTTTTCGTCATGATCTGGCGAGGCAGGATATTATCGGCCAACAGTTTCATCACCGCTTCCCCACATGCCCGGTTCACGGCGTCTCTGCCGGGATCCAACGCGGGATAGCCGCTGCTTCCCGGAAGCGCCATGCCAATGGCCTCGGCCACACATGCCATGGTGTTTGCCGTAAACTGCCCGCCACAGGAACCCGCACCCGGACAGGCGTTGCATTCAATCTGATAGAGTTCTTCCTGGGTAATTTTGCCGGCCGCAAACGACCCCACGGCTTCATAGACATCCTGAACCGTTAAATCCCGCCCGTTCAAGTGTCCCGGCATAATGGTGCCTCCGTATAAGAAGACAGACGGTACGTTCAAGCGGGCCATCGCCATCATCATCCCCGGCAGGCTTTTATCGCATCCGGCAATGCCTACAAAAGCATCATAGCGATGCCCCTGCATTACCAGTTCCACGGAGTCGGCAATAATCTCGCGGCTCACCAAGGACGCCTTCATGCCCTCATGCCCCATGGCAATACCGTCACTGACGGAAATCGTGACGAATTCACGCGGCATCCCACCGGCCTTGGCGACGCCTTCCTTTACTCGCTTGGCTTGATCGGCCAGCGTCAAATTACACGGCGTCACTTCATTCCAGGTGGAGGCCACCCCCACCAGAGGCTTGGAAAAGTCTTCATCTGTTAACCCCATCGCCCGATAAAAAGCCCGGTGAGGCGCCCGACTGGGTCCGTCAAGGGTTTCCTGGCTCCGGTGTCTTACATCATGCGGGGGCATCGGACGCCCTCTTCATATGGGGAATGGGTAATCCCAGTAAAATCAACGCCAACACCCCCAAGGTCAATTCCGCCTTCATCATGCCTTCTGCCGTATGGTGCGCTTGATCCAACGCCCGGCCTTGCTCTCCAACCCAGCGCATCACCCCTTGTTGTTGAAATGCCTGCAACTTGGGATTGACGACAAATACCGAACCAATCAACAGAGTCACCATCACCAAGGCAAAAACCGTGCGTAACCGTGCCGAGATCCCATGAACCCAGCTGCCGTAGCGAAGCTGAATCAGCTCCCCCACCAGAACCAGCGCAAGCGCAATGGTTAATACCACGTCAAAGCGCATAAAAATGGTGCTCATGACTTTGGCGGCCAGCATCACCGGCACCTCATGAAACAGAACAGGCGCCACCAAGGGCCCCAGCGCCAAAATGCCGCCAATCACCAACGCCAAACCAATCGATTCGGCGATTCGTCCCCAGTATCTAGGATGCACTCTGAATCGCCTGCATCAGGGTTTCATCGGATGGCATGCCTTGCTGGGCAAAGACAATGGTTGCTTCAGGCCCAATAACATAAACAGTCCGCTGCACGCCGCCTTCGGGTTTTTGAGCTTTGTAAGCCGCCGTGATTTGAGCGCCTTCATCCACCAGAATGGGAAACGGGTAACTCTGTTTTTCAACAAATTTTTCGTGACTCTCCAACCCATCAGGGTTGACGCCCAACACATCGGTATTGATCGATTTCAAAGAAGCATAATCATCCCGTAACGCGCACAATTGCTGCGTACACCCAGGCGTTTGATCTTTGGGATAAAATACCAGAATCACAAACTTGCCCTTGTAGTCGCTCAAGCTGATGTGACGGTTTCCTGTGGCCAAAACCCCTTTAAAATCCGGTGCCGGGGCCCCAATTTGCAATAATTCGGCTCCAGTTGCTGTCGTCATCATCTAACCTCCCATGTCTCTTAACAAAGGCATTATACGCCAAAGATTTTGAGGAATTGAGGCAATTAAAAAATTCAGGCGTTTTAATTTAGTATTACTTGCTAAGGCCAGGACTTTTCTATGCTGTCTGTCTCTCTCTGGAAAATAAACGCTGCAACCCAGCCCCTTTTTGCTGGCCAAGTCACCCGAAAATCAGGTCGGAAAGATGAGAGAGAACCGGTAAAACGCCATTCTTCAGCAATGAGTGAACTAAGAGAATTATACCCAAGTATTACCGAGGAGGCCCATGATCGTTGCAACGCAGCGATTATACGCGGAAAAAGAGCCATTGAAGCGCTCCAAAAAGACCCTAGACTTACAACAGCCGTGAATACCTGGCTAAATGGAGAAAAAGCGCGCCATAAACTTATTTCGTTAGATTTGTTTCCCCCCACTCAACATCCAATAACGCAAAAAAATTATGACCTTAAAAAACAGCTTTATCCAAAGCAAATCGCTCAGGGCGAAGCCGCCTGGTCATTTTTAAGGAAGGTTGCTCCTGATGAATCTATTAGAGCACTAGAGGAGGCTCAAAAGGCCAAAGATGAAATCGCTCAAGGCCACATTAGGCTTGCTTATGATATGGCCGTGAAAGCCTATTATCACGGGGATTGGGAAAATTTGGGCAGCGATGGCATCGTTAAACTCCGTGAAGTGGCGCACACAACTTATGATCCAGAAAATCTTACAAGTAACCGTTTTTCAACTATAGCGACAATAACGCTGCGACAATTTTATCCAGCTAAAATTGTCGCACTAAATGGGCTACCTAAAAGTGATGCACGATTTATACCTATAATGCGACAAGCCGCTGAAAACCTAAGAGAGGGGGGGATCTCGCAACCAAATCAACAGCAGATTTTCGAAGTATTACTCAGTATTCGCCCCAACGAAAAAAATTACCGGATTTCTTTTAGGAAATTTCAAGGAATTGCGGACTATTTAAATACAACTACAAACCCTTTAACAACTGATGCCCCATCGCCTGAGAACGATGAGGATTGTATAAATTTGACTAAACTTTTTACCCCTGAACAATTGAAGTTTTTATGCGTTTTTATCAAACATAAGCCTCCCTTGCCTCAATATTTGAAATACAAATTTAAGATCAAAGAAGATGGACATATGTTGCATCATAGCTTAGCCAATTTTGAGATCGCAAGAAAATTGAGAATAGATGAAAAAACCCTCCCGAAAATTCATCAAAAAACTCTTGCTTTGATTGCAAAAGTATTAAAAATGTTTCGCGCAAAGCCCAATCGGGATGACCTGAAAGGAAAAACCACACACCATTCTCTTGCAATACAAATTGCCTATTTTAGAGCATGCCGCAAGTCTGATGTAAAGAATGCAATACGTCAACTTTCAAAACCCAAAGCACAACAGATTGCAGCGTTAGAAATATTCGGGGATGAAAGCGCAAACCCTTTACCTAAAGCAGAAATAGGACAGTTACTCGAAAAGAAAATTTGTCCCGAGCGTGTTAGACAATACTTAAGGAAATCACTTCCCCAGGTTTTTGCCAACCTTGAACTCACACCGTCCTCTACCCAGCCGGAAGAAAGCTCTGCGGCCTAGACAAAGCCATCGCCGTATTGAAGCCATCCGGAATGGGGCCTCCCAGTAGGGAGCCGGGCTCGATATAAGGGTAAATTTCCGCCAAGTGTCGGACTTCCGTAGGGCTGATTCGGCGATTGATATGCCAGCGTCTTAATTCTGAAGGATGAGACAGCCCGGCCGCCCCCAGCAGTTCCATAAATGCATGGACTGTGGCATGGTGAAAGTTCATGACCCGTTTCCATTTGTGTTCCACCACTAACCCTGCAACTAATTCGGGATCCTGAGTCGCTACGCCCGTGGGGCAGGTATTGGCATGGCATTGGAGGGCCTGGATACAGCCCAAGGCAAACATCATGCCGCGTGCGGAGTTACACATATCCGCCCCAAGTGAAAGCTTGGAGACCAGCGAGAACCCGGTGGACACCTTGCCGCTGGCAATCACGCGAATTTTGTCTCTCAGGTTAAACCCCACCAGCGCGTTATGAACAAAGGCCAACCCATCTTCCAAGGGCGTCCCCACATAGTCGGAAAATTCCAACGGTGCGGCGCCGGTGCCACCTTCTCCGCCATCGACCGTAATAAAATCCGGATGCAAACCGGTCTCCACCATGGCTTTGCAAATCGCGATAAATTCATGGCGATTGCCCACACATAGCTTAAAGCCAACCGGCTTGCCGTTGGAAAGCATGCGAAGCCGGTCCAAAAATTCAAGCAAGCCAATAGGGGTGCTAAAAGCCGTGTGGGCAGGCGGGGATACGACATCTTCATGACCTGAAACCAGACGAATCGCGGCAATTTCAGGCGTAATTTTTTCCTTGGGCAAAATACCGCCATGACCCGGCTTGGCCCCTTGCGAGAGTTTCACTTCGATCATCCGGACGCTGGGCAGATGGGCGTTTTCGGTAAATTTATCCGGGCAAAACAGCCCATCGGGGGTGCGGCAACTGAAATACCCCGTGCCGATTTGCCAAACCAGATCGCCGCCTTCTTTTAAATGATACGGACTGAGCCCGCCTTCACCTGTGTTATGAAAAAAGCCCCCTGCTTTGGCGCCTTTATTGAGCGCTAAAATCGCGTTTTTACTAAGCGCGCCATAGCTCATCGCCGAGACATTAAACAAAGAGGCCTCATAAGACCCGCCGACCAGAATCCTGAATTCTTGTGCCGGCAATGGCTTGGGGGACAGCGAATGATTCAGCCATTCGTAACCGACTTCGTAGACGTTTTTTTTCGTGCCAAACGGCGTGGTGTTTAAATCTTTTTTCGCCCGCTGGTAGATATTGGAACGCATCACGCGGTTAAACGGCCGGCCGTCCAGATCGGATTCAACAAAATACTGATTGATTTCAGGGCGGATCAGCTCCAATAAATAACGCCCCCGCCCCAGAATGGGGAAATTTCGCTTAATCGCATGTTTGCTTTGGCAAATATCCTGGACGCCTAATAAAACCAGAGGCACCCAAATAATATAGGCCAGACGCGCCAAGGGAAACCATTGGGCCAGTGTTTCAATGGCGACGGTGCTGATGACAGCCGTTGCATAAAATAACTTTCGAACGGGCACATGTCCAAACATAAAACTCGATCTCTCTCTTCTCCTTGTCTATTCTATCTTATAAAATAGACAGATGAATGCGGATGTGAAACAGGCGATTCTGACTAGAATCGGGCAAATCCCGGTGTTTGACACCTTGGGCATAGAAATTCTGGAACTGACAGAAGGCCGATGCAAGGCCCGGGTTCCCAAGAATGACGCGTTTGACGGGATTTATGAAAGCTACCATGGCGGTATGTTGATGACGGCCGCAGATAGCATTGCCTGCCCTGCTGTGATGACCATGGCCGGGGCAGACGCGTTTATGGCCACCACCGATATGAATATCCGGTTTCTGTCCGCCTGTTTAACCGATGTGATTGTGGAAGCCCGCATTATAAAATTCGGCAAAACACTGTGTCCTGTGCATGTGGACCTATCGGATACCTCAGGAAAACAAGTGGCAGTGGCTCAGGTGACCTATATGCTATTGCCCAAAATCCCACAACGCTAAAAATCGCGTCCTTGACCAATGATGTAAATATCAATGTTACTCATCCGTTGAAAAATCTGGTAGGGGATCGGAGGTTTCATAAAACTGAGAAACCCTGGTGATTTTAAGCCTTCCCCGACGATAATCTGAGTCACCTTAAGGTCTTTGGCCTCTTTAATCAGACCTTGGGCGATGTCTTCGGCTTCGACTTCCAGATACTTTCCTTTGAGCTCCTGAACTAGTTTCTTGTGTTTTTCCAAGCTTTGTTTATACACTTCAGGTAAGGTTCGGCCTTTCAACTTGACGAAAACCACAACCAGTTCCCCGTTCAGACGGCTGGCAATACGACACCCTCGTCGAATGAGACGCTGGGAGTTTGGGTGGGTTGAGATACAAACCATAATCCGCTCATGAATGCCGGTAGGTTCAATAGGACAGTATACGGGGTCGTTTTCAGCCTGCTCCTCTACGCTATTGGCCACTTCTCGTAGGGCAAGTTCCCTTAAAGCAACCAAATTCCCTTTTTTAAAGAAGTGATTCAGCGACTGCTCAATTTTTTCGGGCGCGTAAATCTTTCCTTTTTTCAGACGATCTTGCAATTCTTCAGCGGAGATGTCGACCAGCACCACTTCATCACATTTGTCGATCACCCAGTCCGGGAGGCGCTCGTGAACCTTGACACCGGTGATATGCGAAACGATATCATTTAGACTTTCAATATGCTGAATATTCAGTGTAGATATCACGCTAATGCCGTTTGATAAAATCTCTTGTACGTCTTCATAGCGTTTTTCGTGTTTACTACCGGAGATATTGGTATGGGCAAGCTCATCTACCAATACAAATTGTGGATTACGTTGAATAATGGCCTGTGTGTCCATTTCTTCAACGATAATGCCCTTGTATTCTATTTTTTGACGTGGAATGACCTCAAGCCCCTCCAATAGCGCGATGGTTTCCTTCCGGCCATGGGGCTCAAAATAGCCGACCACCACGTCTACATTTAATTTTTTTAAGCCGTGGGCTTCCAATAGCATGCGGTAAGTCTTCCCCACACCTGGGGCGGACCCCATGATAATTTTAAAATGCCCATGCTTTTGAGCAAGCTGACTCACTTCATGACTTAACCCGGGACTGAGTGGCAACTGGTTTTCGGACGACTCCACCGACTTAAACCCTTATTAACGTAAACAACAGGTAAACGCCTAACCCCAATTTTTTGGTAAGATAGAGTATTCAGGCTGGGTTATTTGAGAGTTCAGAGTGTGATTAAAAAACATCCGGTTATATCCGCAATAAAACTAAATCCGCTTGCATGGGCCATTATACTCTGTCTCGGTATCAATGGAAGAGCTTTTGCACAAACCATCCCCAATAATGTCTCACCCGGGGCACTCCTACAACAGCAACAACAAACCCTGCCCTATCCGCAAAACTTGAAAGAACTTACCCCTGAAAAACCTGTTAACACACCCATTGAGGGTTTAAAAAAGGCAAGGCCGCCTGTTCAGAACCCCTCACCCATTAAGGTTTTAGTCCATAAAATTAAGGTCAACGACGTTCATTTACTGGATCCAGTCAAGGTGCGTCATCTGGTGTCTCGATATGAAAACAAGGAGGACACTTTCGGCGATATCCAGAATTTGGCTGAGCAGTTGACCGGTCTGTACCAGAAAATGGGATATGTAACCAGCAGTGTGTATGTCCCTCCCCAGAAAATTGAACACGATACCATCATGCTACAGGCGGTTGAAGGCAAAGTGGGAAAGGTATCTATTAAGGACGGCAAATATGCCCGTCAACGTTTTATGCAATACCGTATGGCTCTGAATCCGGGAGACAACTTCAACGTCAATGCACTTCAGCGCAATATGGGTGATATTAACGAAAATCCGGATGTTCAGGTCTACGGATCCTTGAAACCGGGCCAGCAAAAAGATGAGACGGATTTGGATTTTACACTCCAGGATCAATGGCCGTTTCACGTGACACCGTCTTATGCCAATACGGGAAGGCGTCTCATCGGGGATGACCAATACGGTA
>Ga0206838_10033_pt1 | contig 45160 bp, 41 predicted proteins | sample Alteio_BWOrgCont_26_FD_152879 | JGI IMG/M metagenome (GOLD analysis project Ga0206838, IMG submission 152879) | Enriched cells from forest soil in Barre Woods Harvard Forest LTER site, Petersham, Massachusetts, United States -... | ecosystem: Environmental > Terrestrial > Soil > Temperate forest >...
TGAAAAAGACGAGCTCTTAACCAAGGACGATTTCACTGAAAAAGATGGCTATCGCCTAAGCGCACTGGAAGAAATTATCTTAGAAGAGAATGGCTATGAAGCGGAAGCCAAAGCCAAAAGTATTTTATTGGGTTTAGGGGTCGCTGAAAAATTCCATCAGGGCCGCCTCAGTGCCTTGTCAGGTGGTTATAAGCTTCGTGTTTTATTGGCACAAGTCTTGTATCAAGAGCCCGACATCATGCTGCTCGACGAACCGACCAATCACTTGGATCTGGTGTCCATCGCCTGGTTGGAAGAATTTTTAAAAAGCAGCTTCAAAGGCTTGCTGATTTTTATCTCACACGATCGCGGCTTTCTCAATCAGCTGGCAACCCATGTGCTCGACATCGATTATGGCACGGTCACCGATTATGTCGGCAACTACGATCAATTCTGCATCACGAAAGAAGAACGTCTGCGCCTGCAAGAAAGCGCTTTGAAAAATCAAGAAAAGAAGATTGATGCACTGCAAAGCTTTGTGGACCGCTTTGGCGCGAAAGCCAGCAAAGCAGCGCAAGCCGCTTCACGTCAAAAAATGATTGACCGCATTAAGCGGGTTGAAATCAAAGATTCCAATGTCTGTAAGCCTTTCTTCCAATTTGCACCGCTCCGCCCCTCCGGCAAGGGCGTTGTTAAAGTAGATGAACTGCATAAACAATTCGATGAACGCATTCTCTTAAAGCAAGTCAGCTTTCATATTCAACGCCAAGACAAATGCGTCATTGTCGGACCCAACGGTATTGGCAAGTCCACCTTGCTAAAAATTCTGCTGAATCAACTCAAAGCCGATCAGGGGTGTTACGAATGGAGTGATACGGCGCAAATTGGCTATTTCGCGCAGGACTATCACGCGGAATTACCCAAGGACCAAACCGTTCTGCAATGGATCGAATCACAGATTGTTGCCCCCACGCAGGAAATTCGCAAAGTTCTGGGACAGGTGCTATTTCGCGGCTCCGATGTCGAGAAGAAAATTTCTGTCTTGAGCGGCGGCGAATCGGCACGCTTGATTCTCGCAAAATTGGTGCTGCAAAAAAATAACGTCTTGATCTTAGATGAACCCACCAACCATTTGGATCTGGAGTCCATTGATGCTCTCATTGAAGCCCTGCAACGCTTTCAAGGCGCGGTCTTGTTTGTCAGCCATAACCGTTATTTCATCGATAAAATCTCCACACGCGTCTTGGCTTTGACAGAACACCGCGGGGCGCAAAATTACTTGGGGAATTACGGCGATTATTTGCAGCAGTTTGGGAAGGATTATTTCTCCAGTACGCAGTAGGATTGGCGTCATCCTACTGTCATCGTTGTCATCGTTGTCATCGTTGTTATCGTTGTCATCGTTGTTATCGTTGTTATCGTTGTTATCCCGACAAGCCCCCTGTCATCCCGACATGCTTTTAGTCGGGATCCAGTGACTTTAAAGGCTCTGGATCCCGACTAAAAGCATGTCGGGATGACAAGGGGTTTGTCGGGATGACAGGGTACATGTCACGATGACAGGGTACATGTCGGGATGACAGGCGCGCAGGTCTGGATGACAACGCGGATGGTTTATAATTTTTCATTTATTCATCAACTTAAAAAACCGCACCCGCACCCCCTTCGGTTGTATTTTTAGCCATTTTCGCGTATAATGGCGACCATGCGTACTTTAACAACACCCTCAAAATACTTAATATCTGTTCTATTAAGTATAAGCATTTTGTTATCTCTTAGTGGTTTCAGCGTTGATGATACACCTTTATGTGCCCATGGTACTTGCGACGCCTTCATCATCCGACCCGTTGAATCAATCTGGAGTAACATCGGCTCAAAACTGATCCTGGATCACCGGGTGCAGACAGCTCGCGTGCAACATGAACTTCGTAAATTTCTAGCTGACAAGAAAAAACTCTACGACATTCTAGAATCCGCCGCGCCCTACATATATTTTATTCATCAAAAAACCCAGGCCCGCAAGCTGCCTTCCGAAATTGCCCTGATTCCAGCCATTGAAAGTGAATTCAACCCCAATGACCGCTCCAAACGCGGCGCCTCTGGACTCTGGCAGTTAATGCCTGTCACTGCACGCGAATTAGGGGTGAAAGTGAAGTCGAACTACGATGAGCGCCGCAATGTAGTGTCCTCTACGGAAGCCGCTCTTGCCTATTTAAACGATCTTAAAAAGGACTTTCACGGCAACTGGGACTTGGCCATTAGCGCTTATAACTGCGGCCAGGGAACGGTTAAATCCGCTACCCGACGCGCTGGCAGCAGCAACTTCTGGAACTTAAAATTACCCGCCGAAACCAAGGTGTATCTACCAAAATTGCTGGCCATCGCAGAAATTATTAAACACCCCGAGAAATACGGCGTGAAGTTACCCCCGCTGAGCAACCGCCCTTATTTCATTCAATTGGTGTTGAGCAAACCCGTCAACTTGGCCAACATCGCCAAAACAATCGGCACCGACATTGACACCCTGCATGCCTTGAACCCCGATTATCGCCATGAAAGCGCACAGCCCAACAAACACGGCGCTTATACACTCTTGGTGCCGGTAAAAGATGCTGCAGCCTTGAAGTCAAAGCTTTCGAAAAATGTTATTACGGCGAAAGTGGTTTAACCGTTTCTATGATGTAGAAAATGGACAACAACCTCTTCTTGGCGGTTCAAGTACCTCTACCTCTGTTGTTACTACTGTCACTGAGTCTTGTGGTGGTGTTGGATATAGTGTATATAAATTTCCCTTTTTACTTTTCACAAGAGCCTTATCCTTATTCTTATCTTCGGGTACCTCTACAAATAACTCTTGAGGAGGAAAATCTTGACCACTGATAGGTGTCAAAGGAGAGTCTTGCTTTCGAGCCTCCCCCGATAGCATCATTTCCTGGTATTGTGTGCCACTTTCCGATGAATCGCAGCAGCGTTTCACGCAAGAATACATGCCACGAAGCAATAACTCAGGAATACCCACCAGCAAAGCCGCCACGGGCCGAATGACCACGGCATGAATCAAGCTCGTTAGCCCATACAAAGGGAACAGGACGGTCGGTGCAGTAATAAGAAAGAACAATCGTTTTGCGATAGGTTGCTGCGAATCTTTGATAATACCTACAATGAATCTCAGATCTCTAACCACTTCGTCTTCATAAGTCGGCTCGTTCGTAGGCTTGCCGCTAAACTTGCAATACGTTTGATGATTTAACTTTGAAGCAGAAATCACTAGCCACACAGAAAAAGATGCCAGCCAGCCGATACCTGCCATTTTAATTACAGCAGCGCCTGCCATCACGGGACCATGGATCAAGTCCATCAACTCTTGAAAATGCAAGAAAATAGAAAGAATGTCGGAAGCAAAATCATGAATGCCTTTGGCAACCAATTTGGCAGTTTGAAAGATGAAAATGTTTAAAACGATGCTTAGGGTATTGATGACAATGCCCAGAATTTGCTTTCCCGCCTCTTTTAAATGGTGACGCCGCAACGCTGGATCTTTATAAGCGAAGTAAAGCTCCTTCACTGTATTGTAAAGGCCGTAGAGAGCATTAACCCCTAACACCGCAGTAATAATATAGGGAGCGAGATAAGCCAGCCCTGCGAACAAAAAAACCGTTGCCAGAGTGGCGCCCGCTGCCGCCAAAAAATTAACCATGATGTTGAGCCCCAGCTCGGCGGGAATTTTCTTGTCTGGAGACCGCCGGACCCTAGCCAAGTCAGAAACAGACTTAAAAAAGGCTACCCAACCAAAAGCCAGGAAAATGGGCAAAAAAATCAGCGCAATTTTGCGCAAAACCCCAGCCTGCGTCCCCAGTGGAATATCTTCGGCCATGTCAGGCGCATAAGAGTTCACCACTGTATGGGTATTTCCCAGGGTTTCTAACCCCGTGACTACAGCAGGCGTCAGCAGCGCCGCATGCGTCGCCGGAGATTGTGTAAGCTTTTCGAGAATCGTTGAGGAGCTAAGCATTCATTGTCTCTATAAATAATGAAAAAGAGGTGCATCAAACCCCCGCATTTTATCCAATAATGAAGGGCTTGTGAAGGAATTGCTAAAAGATAAACCAAGAGCCCCGCAAGACTCGCGGGGACTCCGATTCATGGCTGTGATTACATCAAAATTGTAGCAAAATCTGATCAAAATCCGCCTTTGAAACACCTCGCTGAAAAGGCTGTGCTAGAACCGGCTTTCCTTCGCGGTCAAAGAACAAAACGGTGGGTGTGCCAAAGACTTGATAATGTTCCATTATTTCCAACAACGCCGCATTCTTGGTTGTAAGGTCCACTCGCAAGGCGCTAAAATTTTTCATATGTGCTTGAACGTCTGGATCCGACAACACCTGAGCATCAAACTCTTGGCAAGTGCTACACCAGGATGCAAAGAACTCCACCAACACTGGTTTTTTGTTTTTCTTCGCCAACGCTAATTTCTCCTGCAAATCCTTTAGAGTCGCCGTGGAGGTAAATAAACTCGCCGGCGTAGCAGCCCTGGATGCAAGGGTTGCACTCAGGGGGCGCCATACTTGCTCGTGTCCACTGGCAGCGCCCAGTAGCAGTAAGCAACCCCAAAGAAAACCCAAAACGCCAAAACCCTGCAAAAACGGTGGCAGCTTGCGTTCAACCCGGATTTCAAAGACCCCGAGAACCACGGTGCCCACAATCAAGAGCGCCGCCCACAGAAAAAGAGTGACTGCCCCTGGTAAGAGACGTGAGCCCATCCATATAGCCAAGCCCAACATCATTAAGCCAAAGAGTTGTTTAATCTTCTCCATCCAGGCGCCTGCCTTTGGTAAAAGCGCGCCTTGGCCTAAACCAAAGAGCAATAAAGGCAGCCCCATGCCAAGAGCCAGTGAAAATAAAATGACCCCGCCCCACAGCGCATGACCGGTTTGACTCACATACGTCAACACGGATACGAGGGGTGCGGTCACACAGGGCGAAGCTAGCAAGGTCGATAAAAAACCCATGGCAGCAACCCCCCAATAAGTCCCGCCTTGCTGTTTAGCGCTGGAAGTCTGCAAAGCATTTTGTAAGAAACGCGGCAGACGAAGATGAAGCACACCCAACATGGACAGCGCCATGAGCACAAAGATGGCACTGAATCCCCCAATGGCCCACGGTTGTTGTAGCGCCGTTTGCACAGTGCCGCCAAAATACCCAGCCAAAAGCCCTGCGCCGGCATAGGTCAATGCCATGCTAAGTACAAAGACCAAGCTCAATTGAAAAGCACGTTTCTTCCCTTGCCTTCCCTCACCCGCCAGAATAGCGGATAAAATAGGCACCATCGGAAGAACACAGGGCGTAAAAGCCAAAAGCACACCCGCGCCAAAAAAACTTAACAACGTCAATAAAATATGACTTTGAGTCATCATAAAAAAAATCCTCAGTGATAATTTTGTCATCCCGCGACTTGAGCGCGGGATCCAGAGCCTCTGACAACGAAGCATCTGCAAATAGGACCTCGCTCTAATGAGCGAACTGAAGCTTGGGAGGTTTAAAAATGAGGTAGATAGGACTCATCACCAAGAGACCTACAATAAAAAGCAGTTTAATTTTTTCAGACAGCGACTCCACGGTAAAAAGGGGCTGTGCAGTTCCCGAGAAAAAAAACAAAGGGCTGTAACTTTGACAGAGCTTAATCACCTGACCCTGGGCCGCCTTTTGCTGCGGGCAAGGCGTATCCAAAATCACCCCTGCGGTGGCTGGTGCAAAAAAGGCGCCACTCAGCAAAGGAGCGCTAATGCTCAGCAAAACGAGCAAGGAAGCCAGCAGCCAGAGAAGGTTTTTTTGGTGTTTTATATTTAACATGTTACAACTATAGCAAAAAATAGTTAACAGCTCAATATTCGCACGACCCAGCTGGAAACTCCTGATCTGGCGGCTCTTAAATATGCTAAAATGAAGTATCAGGACAAGGAAGTCTATGCGACAACTTCAAAAAATGTGGACTATCTGTTGTGTGCTTCTTCTTAACAACGGCTGCACCATGCTCCAACATGGCGACAAACCCAACTACACCTACTGCAAAACCCTCGAAAACCAAATTCTCTTCGGCAACAACTCCACTCTCTTTAGTACCAATCCTTCTTCCACCTATTCGCAAACCGCTGCCACCGCAGGTGATGAAGATAAACAGCGCGCTCGAGAGGCTTACGACAAAATGGATTGTTCGCGTTACCAAGCCTTGAATTTTTAAAAGAGGATTCCAGGTAACCCCCGTGTCATCCCGACATGCTCTTAGTCGGGATCCAGCGACTTTAAAGGCACTGGGTCCCGACTAAGAGCATGTCGGGATGACACGGGGGTGGGAAGTGATGCTTCTTCTAAGTCATGTCTTTTCGCACATCCACGAGCATTTGATCAAAAGAGTTCATGCGGATAAAGCCTACTCGTGGAAATTCCAGGTTCATGATCAGGTAAATAATAAAAGCCGTCAACAAAACATAGCACAGCACATGCACAGGGTGCTGCGTTTTAGTTTCAGCCGTATTATACCCGATTAAAAAACCACCCAGGGCCGCCAATCCCACCAAAAGAAGAAAAACGATCGGCGGTGGGTGAAGACGTGAAATATCGATCCCGGTATGAAAAGCATCAAACATTTGGTTGATTGCAGGAACGACTAACTGTATCAAACTTTGATGGGGATCTTCTTTGCTCGCAGTAACCACCATTTTCCAAATTTGATGTTGCAGCACCTGCGCCTTGTCCAAGTCTGCTTTTACGAGGGAAAGATAGGGAATATGATTATAAGAGGCCAAATGCAGATCGAGGTATTGGCGCACCATGTTGCGCAGGGGTGTTTGATATTGGGGTTGCAACAAGTCGATCATTGCATAAGCGGTTTCAAAGGTGTTGGCTTCTTCGAGGAGATGAATCTTACGGTTTTCGTAGCGATCGTAAGCACCTGAAAAAGTAAATGCAATCATCAGACCCAAGAGACCAAAAACAGCCCCTTCCGCTACACTCACCACTTCCAGTTTATTCTTTTTTAACTGCGCAAGACCAAAGCGCCGACCCAGAGAGACGCTACCCCATAAGATAAGCAATAGCCCAATCAAAATTAAAAAAACAAGAAAGATGTGTATCATGAACCGCCTCCCTGGCATCTAGATAAATATACCAAAAAACGCGACTAAAGACTATTCCCGCGCTAGATCATCCCGACATGCTTTTAGTCGAGACCCAGCGCCTTTAAGTCTCTGGATCCCGACTAAGAGCATGTCGGGATGACAGACGTGAGCAGCCCAGCCTCCGCATGCGTCATCCCGACATGCTTCTAGTCGGGACCCAGCGCCTTTAAGTCTCTGGATCCCGACTAAGAGCATGTCGGGATGACAGACGTGAGCAGCCCAGCCTCCGCATGCGTCATCCCGACATGCTTCTAGTCGGGACCCAGCGCCTTTAAGTCTCTGGATCCCGACTAAGAGCATGTCGGGATGACAGACGTGAGCAGCCCAGCCTCCGCATGCGTCATCCCGACATGCTTCTAGTCGGGACCCAGCGCCTTTAAGTCTCTGGATCCCGACTAAGAGCATGTCGGGATGACAGACATGAGCAGCCCAGCCTTCGCATGCGTCATCCCGACATGCTTCTAGTCGGGATCCAGCGCCTTTATAATTAAACACCCAGTTAAAGGACAGTCGCTTGACCTCCCCAACTTAAAATGGTTACATATTTTAACGAGCCCTCAAGGATAGAACAGGCATGCCAAAATCATCTCAATCCATCATCACCCTCCCCGCTGCCATTTCCATTGGCGTTGGCGGTATGATTGGCGCAGGTATCTTTTCAATTCTCGGCTTGGTCGCGGAAGCATCCGGTGCCGCCATGTGGATCTCCTTTTTAATCGGCGGCATCATTGCTCTCTTCTCCACCTACTCCTACGCCAAACTGGGAGCAAAATTTCCTTCCGCTGGCGGCGCGGTGGAATTCCTGGTGCGCGGCTTCGGTCTTGGCCCCATCAGCAGTAGCATCAATCTTTTCATGTGGCTTGCCTACATCATCTCCATCGCACTCTACGCTCAAGGCTTTGCGGCCTACTTCATGACCTTTTTCACCACCACTCCCGCCCCGCTGCTTGAAAAAGGCGTCGCCTGCGGCATTGTCATTTTATTCACCGCCTTGAATTGCCTCGGTGCCTCAACCGTGGGAAAAGCAGAAATCGTCATTGTCTTGATCAAGGTAAGCATCTTAATTCTTTTCGCTCTCATCGGGCTATTCTTCATTCACCCGGAACAGCTTTCCCCGCGTTATTACAGCACCATTGAACACATCCTCTTTGGAACAGGAGTACTCTTTATTGGCTATGAAGGCTTCGGTCTCATCACCAATGCAGCAGCCAATATGGTAAACCCCGAAAAAAATCTACCCCGGGCCCTCTATATAAGCGTATTGCTCGTCATTGGAATTTATTTAGCTATTTCCATCACGCTCGTGGGGAACCTCTCCTTACAGGAAATTAATGCCGCCAGTGATTATGCGCTTGCCCAAGCCGCCAAACCGTTCTTAGGACTCTTCGGCTTTCAATTGATTGCTATTGCCGCCCTTTTTTCAACAGCCTCAGCCATTAACGCCACTCTTTTTGGCGCCGCCAATGTGAGCTATTTAATTGCGCGTGACGGCGAACTCCCCGCCACTTTTTATCGCCGAGAATGGAAAAATGCCACCGGCGGCTTACTCATCACGACCGCCATTACTGTTATTTTTATTTTATTCTTTGACCTCGCCGGCATCGCCATGATGGGCAGCAGCGCTTTTTTATTGATTTATGCCGCCGTCAATGCCGGCCATTTGCGTATTCTTAAAAAGACCCAGGCAAAAAAATCCATCGTGCTTCTTTCGCTCTTTTTATGTTTGGCCCTTTTCCTCACCCTTGAAATCTACACTTACCAGCAACAACCCCATGCGGTATATACGATGTTTGGGCTGTTGCTAGCGTGTTTTATCATCGAGCAATTATATCGGAATGAGAAAAAACCGTTAGCGATTCTTCCCGGAAAGCGAAGGCTTCGAAAAAATCATTGAAGATCACTACTCGATACAAGGAAACTGTATAGAAAACAGAAAGCGCTTTGACTCTTTTAAGCTCCAACGGATTGTATCGTAGGCCCAGTGCCCACAGAGGTTCGCTCACTTGCACAATCCCCAGGGCCAATTGAATTGGAAACCCAGGCTGATGAAATGTTCAAATTATCCCCCAGCGGAAGCCCCCAAGTGACCTGACTTTGTTTGAGATCACTACACGCTGGAAAATCATTGCCATAATACTCCGTGAACGTGGTCACATTCCCTCGCAGTAAATTATTTGCCGTCGGCAAGGAAATGGTTCCCAGTATTACCTCTTTGCCGGAAGTTAAATCCTGTATATAAGCTGTCCACGAATTCGCCGTGACTTGCCAAACACGCAAACGATAGGTTGTTCCAGCACTCCAAGGATAAGCGATGCGGCAACTATACCCCGTGCCCTCGTCTCCAAAATTTTGACACCAAGAACCCGCACTGCCTGCTGTGGCGCTAGATGCACCCCAAATGGAAAAGAGAGCCCCTTTGCCAACTGTGCCATTGGCTTGCTGCATGTCTGTTTGCAGGCCAATATAGGCTCCATAAGGTCCAATGGCTATTTGCTCCGAAAAAAAGCGCGTTGCCCCTTTGCCGGGATCAATGTTAATCGTGAGTGGAATATCGATATTATAAAGAGAATTTGATTGCAGCTGAAAATTACTATAAGCCGTTTGATAAGAGGCACTCACAGCATAAGCGCCACTCGCCAAACCCATAAGCCCGAGTAAAGCCAGACGAGCGAGTGTGTTTTGATAAGTCATACATGAATTCCTCCGTGATTCCAATGCCAACATCATACCAAACGGAGCCTAAAATGACTAGACGCGAAATCGCAACCGTCATTGCGAGCGCAGCGCGGCAATCCATAACGGTAATAAAATACGCAGCCGGATTATCAGTTCAGGGCTCATTCCAGATTTAGAATTAAAATACGAAGAGACTATTACCAATGTTTTAGTTTCTAATCCAAACGACATCGAAAAAATTATTCTTAAGACCCATTTCGATGGCTTTGATATCATACCCGCAAATTTGGCTATACAAGATTGTGATTTATTATTGCCAAATGAGCGTGAAAATAATTCTGAAGTCCTCGGTAGCCCGTATTTACGACTCTCTTCTGCTTTAAGCAAAATTAAAGACAATTACGACGTTATTATTATCGATTGTGGTCCCAATCTTGGAATTCTCACCCTTAATGCGATGATTGCCTGTGACGGCATGATCATTCCCATTCCGCCAAGCATGAATGACTATTCAAGCTTCATCATGTATACAGCAACACTAAGGAATTTGTTTAACCCTTATCAAACAAGAAACTATAAGGTTTGATACATTGTATGTTTGTGAAATCAAATTCTCAAAGCACCCGATAAGAGCAGATATAATTGTAGAAATGCAGGAAAAGATGAGGCGCTTAAAAGCCCCAAGGAATGTTTCACGACGTGCAATATTGATTCATGTTAATGGTGTGAGCGATGATGTTATGGATAGCCGGTATTTTTCGGATATTATCGATTTTAGTCAGTTTTTTATGGAGGTTTAAAGAACAACTATTCATAGAATGGCAGGCTCTATCTGTTAACCTGATAAAGGTGGGAAGGCCGAAAACTTTATATCGATTCAGGAAGCCTATCAAGGGTTAAAAAAAGCTTTTTCGATAAGCGAAGTTGAAGCGCTTAATGATTTTGAGGAAATGCTTGCTAAGGAACAGTTTAGCATTTTAAAAGAAGGGATGACCTCTATAAAGAAAGATCAGGATTCGTTAGCTGCCATTCTTGGAAACACGCAGGTGAGAATGGATATAGGAGAAGAAAGAGAGAAGGATCTCGCTCCGAAAAAACGGGGCGCAGTAGGAACATGAGTCACTTGACGTAAGGTATATTCTCGGCGATGAATGGCGTTATATAAAGACGTTATTATACTAAAGATCATAATGCCACCTTCCATGAAAAATTTTGATCCTCTTATTGCGCAATGGATTATGGATTGCCGCGCTACGCTCGCAATGACAAACTGTCATGATCCCACTACATAATGCCCACCGCATAGCGCCATCGCACAACGCGACTGCACAATGCCACTGAACAACGCCACTGAACAACACCACTGTCATGCCAGCATGCTTTTAGCTGGCATCCAGCGACTCTACTCCCCTCTAGCCACCTCATCCCCCTCCCAAAGCACCCCCGAACCAAACTGCTCCCTCGGAGCATCTTTAAATTTTTGCAAACCATCCTCAAAATCAACCTTTCGATTCACATACCAAACATGCCGCACCGATTTAAAACACTCTGGCATGCCCCCTGCAAAATAAAAATTATTTACATTCACACCAATTCCACCCTGCTTCTTAGGATCCAGAGAAATCCCATAAATCAACCCATGACAAGATCGACACCGCAGCAACTTTGCATTATTTCGCACAACCTCTTCAAGATGATCCATTCCTGCAGTCATTTTAAAATCCGCCGTTCGATACCCTGCTGTCCAAGCATAACCCTGCTTATCCACCTCGCGTCTTGAAGGCGTAGCGATTTCTCGGCATTTATTACAATGACAATACTGCGTAAAAAAAGGATCCCCTTCACAATAAAACTGAATCGCACCACAACAACATTCTCCCATATATTGCGAGCGGCGAAGAATTTCAGTGAACTGCCCAACCGGATCTGATTTGCCCAATGTCAAAACAAAGTAATCTGCAATTGTTGCATATAAATGCCAGCGCGCTTGAATCTCCTTTGCACCTTCTTTCATTTTAGAATTCATTAAAGTCATGTGCGGAGTAAATGATTCTTTCACCGGCTGCTGAATTAAATCGGCAATATGCGCATGCATTTTATGCAAAATTTCACTTTGATTGGGCATCAAGGACAACCAATACGTGCTATTGTCATAAGTAACATAGGTCCATTCATTAAACTCCAACGCCAGAGGCCTCTCTTGCCACTCCCGCTTCAAACGCTCTCCAAGCGCGTTCAACGCCGCTTCATCCGTCTCAAATTGATACAAAGTAACATGCGGATAAGAATTCTCTCCCAGCAAATAGTGATCCGCCAGATCCGAGAAGTTCTGCGCAAATTCCACCACAGCCGCCCCTTTTTTTTGCGGCATCAGAGCTAAATTATATTGTCTTTTCATTCCTTACTTCTCCTACATCTTCATCTTTTTAAAAATAGAGTTGCTTTGCTGCAAAACATTGTAATACATTAATATAAAACAAGGGAGCAACAAGCATGCCACGGACCCACATACTCAAAATCTCACGCCTGGAAGCCCTCACCGATGGGATTTTCGCCATCGCCATGACTATTCTCGTATTAAATTTAAGCCTACCCGACCATATCGCCGTTTCCAGTTTAAGCGCGTTTTTAATGAACGACATTGTCTTAAAATTATTTGTGTACATCGGCAGCTTTATCATCTTAGGCACACTCTGGATCGGCATGCACTTCCAATTCGGTCTCCTCGACCACGTTAACAGACCTTACTTATGGGCACATGTGCTCTACCTCATGATCACCTGCATCGTCCCATTCTCCGCGAACCTCATCGCAATCTACCCCAACAACATTCTCACGCTGTCATTTTACGCGACCAACTTACTCGCCGCAAGCTTGAGCCAAATTTTAATTTCCCAGGTCGCCCATTTTTATAAACTCAACAACCATTATTACAACACCGCCATCCGCCGCGCAGTGATCGGGCGGATTCTGCTTGCGCCGGTGTTTTATCTTGGGGCGATACTCGTCGCGTTTTGGAATACATCGTGGGCGTTTGTGTTTCTGATTGCTCCGATTTTGATATATATTATCCCCGGGAAAGTGGATCATTTTGATCGTTAAGTGTAGGGCAAACAGTGAAGATCTTAACCCGCGCAGCGCCAGGTTCAAGTGACAGGAAGCGTGACCAAGCGATATTTTAACTTTCGCGTGGGGAACAGAAAGCAACGGGATGGTAACTATTTGTGAAGATTCTTTAAAAGTTGATCCTTGTCCTTTACATACTACGGTTTCCGATTGGATGTCTTTTCCTCTGTGTCGGTGTTACTTTCTTCTTCAATAGAAGACAGCGGTTGCGCATGACTCCCCTTCAGTTGTTTTTCTTCATTTTTAATTTCTTGAGTTGGAATCCCATCTGCAGGTTTATCCAGCCTCCCTCTTTCTTCTAGCGCAAGAACTGCTTGTTGTAAATAGGAAATACAGTTTAGAGGCTTATTTTCATCTACTGACATTGCGACTTGCAATATCGCTTTTAAATCTTTTTCATTAAAATACCTTTCTTGGAAATAAGCCACAGAATCCCTAATGAATGCCTGCATCCAATTTCGTATGCGCTCATCAGCAGATTTGTGTGTATTATGAAAGGTTTTTTTTATACCTAATGCCTTTATTGTAGCTGTCCGTTTGTTGTTGCCTTCTTGATACTCCCATTGAAGATGCTCTGAAGTCCTTTCCTTAGGATGTTTAGCAGCAAAACCTAAATTGACACAACCCATCATTATTGTGACCAACAAATCCTGATAAGCTGGGGAGTAGCCAGCACGAGCATATTTTTTTTGAATCTGAGCCCAATATTCTTTGTATTCATCAAAAGCATTTTTGGCATTTTTATTCTCACTTGGAGCATACATTGCCCAACAATCCAGTTGAATTGCGAATAGTTTATCTTGATTCGGCGCTTGAAAATCAGAGAATGCCGGCAATGAATTTTTATCTGGACGCAGTTCAACATTGGAATCTAAAGTATAGCCGCCTCGTGTCGCTAATAGATACAATGCAAAAACATCTTTAATCGTGATGTAATCAACGATTTTCCCTCGACCCTCTGTTTCTAATATCTCTTTTTTAAATTGGAGGAGAAATGCAGCACCTTCTTTAATAAAGGGATCATCACTCGATAAACATTCTTCTAAATATTTCTCGATGGAATGCACTTTTACATTTGATAGGTGCGCCTTAGAAAACCGCTGCACATAGGTGTCAACATACGCATCCAAGCACCAATAGTCGAGTGGGTTTTGAATTTGTTTAGCGAGGACTAAGATTTTATTGATGTCTTGATTAATCACAACGCCAGAGCGATCCTTTTCTACTAGCGTTTTATAGTCACACGGCGGGCCTACCCATAGCATGTTGCAATGAGGAAGAGGCTCTTGTTGAAAAGTGGTTTCATTTAGTTTATTTTCTTTACCCTGAGATGATTGCATCCTGAGCCCTATTCAACTAAACATAAAAACACATTTTAAGTATAGGCTAATCTTTCACGCTTGCTAAAGAAGACTCCAGCTGCAAGGTCTTGAAATAAGAGGTTTTGTGTCAAACGGGCAATGAATGACAGGGACACTCTTATTATTTAAGCGCTGAACCTGATGTGTTTCTAATCTTTATCGTCCCCCACCCTCGCCAGAGGATCCCTCCGCTCTTGACCTCACTTTCACATTTTGACCTATACTTCAGACATGCCTATATATCTTACGAGGCCTACTATGAGAAAAGCTTCCTGGGGTAGAGATCTATTCATTTTATGCTCAATCGTCTGTGGCCTTTTCACTCAATTTGATGTTGCTTTTGCAGCTGCTGTTTCTCCAGAAGCTGCACAGACCACGCCGGTGGCCCAAGAGTCGCCGACAGCGCCTGCGAGCACGCCTCAAAACCCAGAGAGCAAGCTCACGCCTCAACAGCGCGAAAGCCTGAATATCTTACTCACGGCCATAAAAGCAGGCACCAGAGGTCCTGCCGAGATACCCCTCAGCAATCAAGGGGTCTTACACTTACCCGAGGGCTATCTTTTTGTGCCCGCAATAGAAGCGAAAAAAGTAATGGGCATGCTAGGAAATAAAACCGGTCCTGATTTGTTAGGCCTGATATTTTCTAGAACTGGAGATATCCATTGGTATATTGCAGTGGAGTATTTTAAATCGGGTTATGTGAAAGATGATGATGCAAAAAATTTGAATGCGGATAAATTGCTGAGCGATATTAAGGAATATACGGAAGAAGGCAACAAAGACTTAGTCGCAAAAGGGCGCTCCCCCATACACGTTATGCAATGGATACAAGCACCGCTCTATGATCATCAAACCCATCAATTGGTATGGTCAATCTTAGCAAAAAGCAATCGTCCTGATAATTTAGTGAATTATAATGCCTACACCCTCGGACGCGAAGGCATGCTGTCTTTTGTTTTGGTGACACCGTATTCCATGATTGAACCCAGCAAAATCGATGAAAACACGATTATGACCTCCTATCAATTTAATGAAGGTAAACGCTATAGTGATTTCCGCGCTGGAACAGACCGTGTTGCTGCATTTGGCTTGGCCGCACTCATTGCCGGTCTTGCCGCGAAAAAGCTTGGTTTGGTGGCCTTATTGGGGGTTTTTCTAGTAAAAATATGGAAGGGCTTGGTCGTTGTATTTCTACTCTTTTACACCAAAATAAAAGTCAAAATAAAAAAATGGTTCAATATCGGGACAGAATATAAAGGGAAAGAAAATGATAGACTATAGCGCTCAAGTGCTGAATTTTGCGGGATGACTGTTTTTCAGGATGTACCTAAAGAAGCTCTTAAACAAGGGAATACGGATTTTATGTCACTGTGGGCTGGTCAATGGGCTGCTCAGTGCCAGGCCCTGCCTGCGGCGGTCTTACTCAAAGAGCTGGACGCTAGCATTCGCGAAATGGAAAAAATGCGACATTAAACGCGATTTTCTGCTATTATCAGCCCTCCCAAGGGGCTTATTCGATGATCGACCTATCCGACTTGCTGTTATTATTTGGCATCCTGGCCTTTCTCTACATCTTTTGTTGCAAGATTTGGTAGCTCTTCTTTGGTGCCAATCGTAATATGAAAGCCGATGGCGTAATTTTTGAAACACAAGAGATCCGTCAAGCCATATTTTCTTCGCAGCTGCAGCAATGAAGGTGCCTCAATAAAAAGCGCGTAATAGATCTTTTGATTGATCTTGGCCGCGATAAGGTCTTTGATTAAAAAATCATGCTCCTGACCTAAGTCCGCATCACTTATTTCTTTTTTTTCCTCTGGATAAATAACGCTAATATGCGCACCGACCCCCTGTTTTCCAAAATAGTCAGGTATTTTAATCGCTTGATTTTGAAGCAAAGGAAATAAATCATGGATATAGGCATCCTCAATGTTCAAATAGCTCAGTTTGTTCTTTGATCGTGCGAGCCGTCCGCTGCTTGGCAAACGGGAGGCTGCATTGAGTAGAGCCGGCAGAGGTAATTTTTCCATGGCCGGTAATTTCATATTGGACGGATGGATGGTTTTTGTCATAAGATGAACCTTCGAGATTGGGGTTTTTATTTGCCTACCGGCTCATCATAGGAATAATGTCACCGGACTTCAATGCCTATCTCACGGTCTTTGCTTATGTGCTTCACTAGATAAATACCTGGGTGATTTTTACCAAGGTATTTATCTGAAACAGGAGAGTATCGGCGGAGGCTATTTTTTTGTTATAATAAAACAAATTCTTATTTTATAAGGACATGAAATATGAAAAAACCAGCTATTCTTCCTATTTTCGCAGCCTTTTTGGCCCTGGGTCTTACCTTGAGCTCAACCCCAACCGAAGCCTGCACCTCCTTCATCATCAAAGCCGCTGATCAGGGTTATGTTTATGGACGTACGCTTGAATTTGGCATGAATCTTGAATCGACACCGATCGCCATTCCACGCAACTTCAACTATTCCGGCACCGGCGTTGGGGGACAACCGGGTAAAACCTGGCGAACCAAATACGGCGCCATTGGCATGAATGGCATTCATCTGCCTATTTTCGTGGATGGGGTGAATGAGAAGGGCTTGACGGGTGGCCTTTTGTACGCGCCAAACACGGCCCAATATCAAAACGTTAGCGCGGAAAATTCAAGCCATTCAATCGCTTCCTATGAGATGCTAACCTATGCCTTGACCAACTTTGCAACCGTCGATGAAGTCAAAGAGGGCTTTCAAAAAATAATGATCAACCAAGCCGGCCATCCCCCGTTCAAGGGGGCTATACCCGTCCATATGACCTTGCATGATGCCAATGGAAAAAGCATCGTCATTGAATATAACAATGGCAAGTTATTTGTTTATGACAACCCTACCGGCGTCATGACCAACGATCCAAATTTCGCCTATCAACTGGCCAATATTGGTTTGTATGCCAATCTGAGCCCGAAAGAAGCCACTGCTCTTAAAATCAATACAGCAAGCTTCCAGCCACCCTCCTCCGGCAGTGGTTTGCATGGGTTGCCGGGTGATTTTCTTTCGCCATCCCGCTTTATCCGTGCCCTCCTGTATTCTGCTTCCGCTCCGGTCACCGCCACCACCGACAGCCAAGTCGCTACTGCGTTTCATATCTTAAACAACTTTGACATTCCGCCAGGCGCCGTACAACTTTCAGACCAAAATCCCTATGGTGGTGGCAGTGGTGGATTTGAAAGAACCGAATGGGTCTCTGTCGTCGATGCAAAAAACCTCGTTTACTACGTGAGAACTTTTGAAAACCCAACCGTGCAAGTGCTCTCGTTGAAAAAAATAAATTTGGATGCTAAAGAAATAAAAACGTTTATCCTGCAAACGAAAGAAGTACAGTTAGCACTCAACTAATATGGAAGCGATTATTCTGGCCGGCGGCCTTGGAACCCGATTACGGACGATGCACCCCAAGGTGCCGAAGCCGATGGTGCCGGTGTGGAATAAACCGTTTCTGGCACATCTACTGGATTATTTGAAAACGCAGGGGATCACAGCAGTTATTTTATCGGTCTCTTACTTGAGTGAGCAGATTGAAGCCTACTTCAAAAATTCCTATCAAGGCATAAGGATTCGTTATGCCCGGGAAGAGCAACCCCTCGGAACGGGTGGTGCTATTCGAAATGCATTGCAGCTCGTCCAATCCTCAGACTCTCTTTTTATTATCAATGGGGATACATACTTAAAACTCGATTATCCAGCCATGGCCCAGCAACACGAGCAGCAAGAGGCGAAGATAACCATGGCCTTGCATCCGGTTTTAAATTGCCACCGTTATGGTGCCGTGCACATCGAAAATACGGTGGTACTCGCCTTTCAAGAGCGAGGGAAGAAGCATCCCGGGCTCATTAACGCGGGTGTCTATTACTTCGATCCTTGTATCTTTCAGCAAATTGATATTCCGACAGCCTTTTCTTTTGAAAAAGATTTTCTAGTGCCTCAGGTCAGCCAGTTAAAACCCGCCGCATTTATAGTAAGCGAATATTTTATAGATATTGGCATTCCAGAAGACTATGCACAAATTCTAAGAGACTTTACACCCCACTCCGTGGTGACATGATTTTAACTGAAGGAACAATTGAGAACATGAAAGACCGTACTCAGAAAAATAACCGTTTAATGATCCCATCCTCATCCCTCTATTTTTGGCTCAGCATGCTCATTATTTGCACTTCCGCTTGGAGCATACAAAATAGCATTTTCATTAGCTGGGACATTAGTATCTTATTGCATGAAACACAAAAACTCTTGGCGGGCGGAACGTATGTGAACGATTATTTTGAAACCAGCCCTCCCATGATTTTGTATCTTTACATTCTGCCGGTGCTGGTCACAAAAATTTTCCCGGTGAGCATCATGACTGCTTTTCGTGGCTCTGTTTTTTTTCTTGGGATAGGCAGTGTTATCACCTGTAAAGCGCTAACAAAAAGGCTATTTTACTCACAAGATCGTATGATTGGCGATTTATTTTTACTGGTCTTGGCCGCCCTCTTTTTAATATTGCCTTTCTATGAGTTGGGCCAAAAAGAGCATTTGTTGTTTATCTTCAGTATGCCTTATATTTTGGCTGCGAGCCTGTGGATAGAAGAAAAAAAAATAAACCGGGCTTTTGCGGTGGGTATTGGATTGATGGCCGGCCTTGGTTTTGCGATTAAGCCTTTTTTTGTGATGACTCCGCTGTGTATTGAGCTTTATATTATTTTTAAGAAAAAAAATATATTGGCAGGACTGCGTCCTGAAACCTTGACTATTTTAATGGTTTTAGGGGTTTATACCTTGCTTGCTTTGCATCTGCATGCGGATTACTTCAAAACGGTCGTTCCCTATGCGCTGCGTCTTTATTATAGCAGCATGGATCTCCCCTGGGGAAAAATCATGTTTCATCCTGTGAATATGTTCTGTTACTTTGCGATATTTTTTTATATTCTTCAGTATAAATACCTTGCCTATAAAGAATTCAGCGGTCTTTTATGCTGTGCATTAGTGAGTTTTATAATTATTTTTGTCATGCAGCGCTTTACTCCTTTTTACCATCTTCTCCCGCCCTTGGCCTTGGCCATTCTATTGTTATTTTTTTTATTCAGCCAAATTGCTTCACAGCCCTCGCTCGACCAAAAACAAGGTCTTTGGCTGCTGCTATTTGGATCTTTCTATTTTTATTTCTTAGCGCATGGAGCGGGAATCAAGTGGTTTAACTATTTACTCTTCCCTTTACTGGCACCGATTGCCTGGGGTTTTTTTGCGTTGTTATTTACCCTTCTATTCATATTGGTTAAAAGAAAAATTTCTCTTAAAATCGTCGGCACTGTGGCTCTTATCGTGGGAATCAGTTATCCATTTTCTTGCTCCACCTTGTCAATGGCAAGCCAGCACCCATTGAGCACTACCCTGGTGTGTCTGTTAACTTTATTGACGCTCTTCATCGGAAAAACACCGCTTCCCAAAGGCGCGGTTCTCGGTCTTGCGATGCTCGGCTTCGGGATTTTTTTCTATCCCATTTATTTTCTAAGCAGTGAGTATTTTTATGCCCTGGACTATAAACAAGGCGTTAGAGGTCTGGTTGAATATATGAAAACACAGATCAAACATCAGTCGATTTACTTGTTTTCAACCGAAAGCAATTATATATTCCCCGTCATTGATTATGCCGAGGTGGCATCCGTCTCGCGCTTTCCCTATTTTTGGATGCTGCCTGCCTTAGTAAAAAATGAAAAGCGCGCACCAGACATTTCTCTGCAAAACCTTGAAGACAAAAATTTTTTAATTCGCATGATTGTGCAAGATTTAAATAAACACAAGCCGGACTTCGTTTTTATCGATGTCAAAAAGCACAAAACGAATATGAATTTTAAAAATTTTACGTATTTGAAGTTTTTCGCAACCCATCCTGATTTTCAACAAGCCTGGAAATGCTATCATTATGTCGCATCCATCCACGGGAATGAAAATAATTTAATTTTTAGTCATTATCATTTCGATATTTATCAACGAGACTTTTGCCGAAACAACTTGTAAGTCCATAAGCGATTCACTTGCTTTAAGTAAAGCAATGCCATTTTCATATTCAGCAACTTACTGCTACCTTGTTTCCGCTGCTCAAAATAAATAGGGATTTCAACAATATTTTTAATCGGCGACTTGACCAGGATTTCCAAGCCCATTTTAGCGCCGATGGGATTCCAAGCATGGCCATTGACAGCATGGTTTTCTTTTTTAATCGCAATAAAGCCGGACAGAGGGTCTTTAATGGACGACGGGAGTAAAGGTTTTATCACCCCGGCGGCCAAACGTGAAATCACCGAGCGATAAAACGGCCATTTTTTATCAATACCGCCTTGCTGGACATAGCGTGAACCGATGACCATATCGACATCGGGCTGCTTTAGTAATGCAAGCATTTGCGGGATTTTTTCTGGCGGATGACTCAAATCAGCGTCCATAAAGATTAACAGGGGATACAGGGCACATCGCACACCTTCCAGAACGGATTTTGCCCAGCTGCGATCCTCCTGTCGCACAATTAACTTCAACCATGAATACTGTATTTTTAAATAACTGACCAGCTCAACCGTTCCATCTTGGCTATTGTCATCAATTAAAATAACCTCAAAATTTCCGTCTTCAAACTGAATTCGAGAAATTCGCTTTAGCAGCCTAGGAATATTGCCGGCTTCTTTTAAAACGGGAATAATAATACTAAATCCTTGAGAGGAATCTGCTCTATGTTCGTGTCTCATTTAACCCGTCTCCGTTTTTTCTAAATGGATATAATCGCGCCGCGCTAGAAACAGATTTTCATCATGTGCAGCATTATTATAAACAATTTGTGAACCTTCACTTTCAAAATGAAAAGGAACTTCCAGTAAATCGCTTAATGCTATTTTTATTTTCTCTTTGTTCTCTGGCTTGGCAAAGACCAAGAGAAATCCGCCGCCGCCTGCACCCAATAATTTGCCACCGACAGCGCCCGCCTGGCAGGCGCGTTGGTAGAGGTTATCAATAAAAGGAGTGGAAACAGAGCTACAAATTTCCCGCTTTAGCATCCAGCTTTCATGCAAGAGATGGCCCACTTCAGATAGATCATGATCGCCCTGCAAAATTTTTAATGCTTGAGACACGTGCTTTTGTAAGCCCTCTAATTCTTGCCGTTTGTGGGGAATCGATCGTATTTTCTCAGCCGCGATATTGCTTGCATTGCGGGAGATACCGGTGAAAAATAATAACAAATGCTCCTCAAAGTCACGTAGGCGCGATTGCGAGAGTGCTACCGGATTCACTGTAAAATGCCCCGTGGTGTCAATTTCAATTTTATTAAAACCACCATAGCTGGTCGTGATTTGATCCTGGATGCCGACGCTTTCGTTTAAGAGATCACGCTCTAGATAAATTGCTTCTTCAGCGATTTGTTGTTTGCTCGTTTCTTTATTTTGCAAAGTATAAATAGCATTGAGAAGCCCTACCGTGAAGGCAGAGCTGGAGCCCAACCCGGTGCGGGCGGGTAGATCTCCTTGATGATGGATTTCAATGCCTTGATTGAATTTAAGCCACGTTAACACAGCTCTCACTGAGGGATGCTGAATGTTTGCATGATCTAGCACCTCTTCGATCTGCGACCACACAACGCGCGATTTATGTTGGAAGAAGGCGGGCAGTAAACGACAATGCAAATAGCAGTAATGATTGATGGTCGTTGCGAGGAGTGCGGCACCCTGTTCTTGGTACCAGACAGGGTAATCTGTTGCACCGCCAAAAAATGAAATCCGATAAGGGGTACGGCTAATCAGCATGGAGTAACATCCTTGTTGAACATGGTTAAATCATAATGGATTCTGTTAAATTAATCATGTATTTGAAGCAAGTTTGGCGGATAAATTTTGATTTTACTTTGTTTTGGTTTGTTTATGGACAGAAGTAGTGGCGTAGGATGGGGGAATTCATAATACAGCTGCGCAGTGAATAGCGGGATGGATTGCCGCGCTTCGCTCGCAATGACGCGCTTGAGAGACTCATCGTCATTGCGAGGAGCGGAGTGACGTGGCAATCCAGAGAGCAACGTATTTATTACACTCAAATTGTCTCAAGAGGAGTAATGCGTTATTATTTAAAAATGGAGCAGTCAACGATGACCATATTGCAAAGGGAAAGGCTTGGCATTTTCGTCGGGCTCCTCGTCCTCTTCGGAATTTATCTAGCAAGTTGGCTAATACAAAGCCAGTTGCTTTTGCACTTTGATGTCAGTTGGCTCACCTTTGCGGCCGGCAAGATGTTAACTGGCGGCAATTACATCAATAATTTTCTAGAAACCAACCCCCCCCTAATTCTATATCTCTATCTACCCTTAGCATTCTTAAAAAAGACGCTAGGTATCTCCGTCATTGAAAGCATTCGCGTGTATGTATTTCTACTCTCCGGGCTATCCTTATTACTATGCGCTCGCCTGCTTCAGCAACTTTTTTTAAAAAAAGAGCAATTTATTTATTACGCCATGATCTGGATGCTCGCTGGAATCTTTCTCATCTTACCTGTGAATGAGTTTGGGCAAAGAGAGCATTTGACGGTCATCTTCACTTGCCCTTATCTGTTTTTATTAAGCCTGCGCCTTGAACGTAAACCTGTCCCGAGAGGACTTTTCACTGGCTTGGTGGGTTTGTTGGGAGGAATAGGATTTTGCATCAAGCCTTATTTTTTGTTTCCTTGGGCTCTGTTGGAATTATATTACGCCTATCGCATGCGAAGCTGGCGTGCGGCATTAAAGCCTGAAGTCCTGACACTGGTCTCGTTTATTGGTTTTTATTTAATCTTACTCCTGGTCTTTCACCAAGATTATATATATCAAATCATCCCACTGGTCTCTCAATTTTATTATCAACGCTATCAGCGTTCTCTTGTGAAGCTACTGACGATCGAGGAATCAACTTATATTTATTTTGTCCTATTTTTATATTGCATGATTGATCATGGCAAACACGCTATTGAATTGCTGAAAGTTTTATTGATTTCAGCAATTGGTTTTTGGATGGTTTTTATAGGGCAACGCATGGGCTGGTATTATCATGCGCTTCCCTTGATTGCCTCCGCCTTGCTGTTAACTCTTCTTTTACTGCTATCTTTTTCCAGAAAGCCGAAATGGAGCCCGAAAGAATGGATAAGCGTGAGCCTCTTTATTCTCATCTTTTTAGGGTTTGCATGCATTAAAATGCCGTATATCCGTCTTTGCGCTAATTTTTTTACGGCTTCTTATCTCTTTTTCTTTATAACGATTTTGTTTTCCCTGCTATGGATCCATTCTTCTTTTAAACCGAATAAACGACTATTTTACTCGATGGCCTTTATTTTGTTTGTGAACATCATCTTCTATCAATATGTGAGCATATCCAGCTTGCACGACCAGTTATTTGTATTGTCCTCGAGTATGTTTATTTTGACCTATGCATTGGTGACACCCGGATGGAATTCTGGGCACAAATTCCAAAATATTCTATTGTCAATTATAGCTGTTTTTGTCTTTGCTCTTCCTGCTTATAAAATGGCTTATCTCTTTAATTCGGGGAATTACTATAAACAAATGTACACCCGCCTGACGGAGACTATGAAAAAATATGCAGGCCGCAAGGTGATGTACCTTTCCAATGCTTCTGAAATGGCTTTTCCCAACATGGATTATTCGGGTCAAATTTATTCATCACGTTTCTGGAGCTTGAGTTGGTTGCCCGCCATGCAATTTCCCTATGCGGCCGAGCGTTATCCGGCTTATTTAAAAGAGCATCAGAAGCAGCTGCAGTTCTATATGCAAGCCTTAGTGAGCGATCTTGAAAAAAACCAACCCGATTTTATTTTCGTTGACGTTCGGACCAAAGGCTATTTTTACACCCTCCCGCCCTACTACCTTCGTCTTTTTACTTTAGATAAAGAATTTCGCGATCTCTGGAAAAATTATCACTATCGTGAAACGCTCGATCAGCGTCCCTTATATAAACTAGACGTCTATCAACGGATAGATTATCGCGGAGACTTCCGAGACATTGCCGGCGCATCGTCTTGTGATGCATTTGCGAGCGGCGCGCCTCCATTGCGCTGCGTCACCAAATTATCGACGAGGGCTGCCAGTTTTGGTGCATCTTTTTTATAGTTACTTACCAGCAAAGATGATTGCTTGCTGGGGTTGTTTTCGCCAACCCGCAAAGCAAAGAGATCCAACGTTGATTTTATTGTCTGGCCATAGGCTGTCAAAAGATCACTTCGATAACAATTCTTCAATCCTTCATCCAATCCCTTCAACGTTTTTAGTAACTCTGCTTTCTTGCTATTTGCTGGAAAACATTTAAAAATGCGTTGTTTTTCCAATTTCTCCAAGGCGAGTATTTGCTCCTTTAAAAGAATTTGCAGCTGGATTTTTTCGGCATTCATCTCTGAAGACAGTTGCCCTTGTGGCGCAGCGGATGACGGTTTATGCACCAGCTTGTTGCGCTGTGAATCGCGTGGTTTATTTAGTTCTTCATTCCATTGCTTTAGGGCTGTCAGCGGCGCATCCACTTGATTTCGCAGTGATGTGCTCAGCATGTCGTTTACAGCATTCCTCTCCTCCTCGCCTGCATCTATTCTATCCGGCATCGAAATATGCGGCTTGTGAGAAGGAACGACAATGCTGTTCATTTCCTCTAGAAATTTTGTTAATACCGGATTCGCTTCCTCTGCCGGGGTCAGCGTGATGCATTGGAAACTCGCTACAATTTCAGGCGGTGGCGTACTGTAAGACACAGAGACTGCACTGGTTTCCTCATCTGGGAGCGGCTCATCGGGGCTGGGAAATTCATTCAGGAAGTGGAGCTCTTCATGGACAACAGAAGGAATAGCAACCTCTGGAGGCGCGGGTTTTATCGGGCTGGGCACCGCTATACCTTCATTAGTCACTGATAGAATCTCATCCTCTTTGAAGTTCTCCATTGTTTGTATTATCGGAGGCCCTTGCTCGCGTATGGCTTGATAAACATCCTCTATCGAATGAACGACTGCTTGATCGTAAAGCCTGCTAATATTCGAATTATTGGAGTCTCTAATCTGCGTTTGCAGCTGATCTACAAATGTATCCCATTCTTTTTTAAGCTCAGCCTCCTTTTCTGAACGATCTTCACTCTTAATGTTTCTCATAGCCAGAGTGTGGAAACCTTCAGAAAAGGAGCGCACCTGAGCCAACAGCGCCTGCGCTTTCGCCAGTTCCACCTGCTCATTACTCGTTTCCGCTACTTTATCCTGATCCTGGGGTTGTCGAGGATGCGTCATAAGCTACTTTCTCTCTTTCAGTTTTCTCCTCTAAGTATAGCTCGGTATAGCTCGCTAAATTTTTACCGAAAAAAATAATTAATTCAATAAATTCATGAATATAGAGAGGAGTGACCGAGGGATAAAGCAGCTCCCCCTCCATCACTACCCACTTTTACTTATTTTTTTCCATAGCCGAGTATTTGTTGCTCCTCAGGAGGAAAATACATTAAATCTTTCGCCGGACGCAAATATCCCTTATTATCACAGCCCATCCCAGCCACCCAGTAATTGTACTCCATGGTAAAGCCACAATAATTCGGCTGTACACTTTCATAGCCTTCTTGTCGAGCATTGACCTTATTGGTAAGCACCGCGACATAAATATCTTCTCGTTTGGCGCCCAGCTTAATCAGTGCATCGATCGTCCATTGAAGTGTAACCCCCCCCTCAATGAGATCCTCAATAATTAATATTTTACGGCCCACCACATTTTTGGGCTCTGGCAAGCGTTCAACTTTTGGCTGGCCACCGTGATGCGAATCACCATAACGGGTAACACGAATAGCGTCTTCTTTAAAAAGTAAATGGTGTTCACTGAAGAGTTGGCGTTTCAAGTCAGTGGCAAAATAACTCGCCCCCTGTAACATGGTCAGCACGAGCAAATGTTCTTCACCCTCAAATTCCTTTGCGATTTCGCCTGCCATCTTTTCGATGGCCTGGTCAATTTGTTTCTTTGACAACAGCAACTTCATCGACTCTAATTCTTTACGCGCGCTTTGAAAGCTTGCTTTTTCTTCCGTTAAAATAGCGCGAACTTGCTCAGGGGTGACCTGCAACGCTTTATGAATACTCTGCTGACCCCGAGGAGGCATGGCGCTCATTTTTCGTTGTTCCTGAAAATGAATGCCGCCAGCAAAACTACCCAGGGCTACCCCCAGCATTTTAATAGGTGTAGAAACTCTTACAAGGCCTCTAAAAAACATACATGTTGCTCCAGTGAAGTGATTTAGCGTGTATAATTACTTGAATTTATTAGAATTGCAAATGAACGTTATTTCGTGGAAATTCATATGCAGAAGTTATTCTGGGATACCTCGATCAGCAACCCGTCAGTTTTGCCTTATATTTTCATAATTTTTCCACTTTCCAAGGGCGTCCCGGTAATATCAACTGCAAGGGGCCAAGCAGGCTGTAAATAATTCTGTGGAGGCGTCCGCTCCATTGTCATCCCGACATGCATCTAGTCGGGATCCAGCGCCTTTAAGCAGGGCTAGAAAAAGACACTGGGTCCCGACTAGAAACATGTCGGGATGACAGCTCTGTTCTACTCTTTTACCTCTTGCAACACATAACTTGTACTTCTCCCTCCTGCAGGCTCTTTTACTAAAATGCCAAGGTCGATCAGTGTTTGTATATCACGTGAGGCTGTATCTTGAGAGCATTTGTTTATTTTTGCCCATTTGGATGACGTGAGTTTACCCACGAAATCTTCAAAGAGTTTCTCCAGTATACGGCGTTGTCTCTCATTGAATTTGACCGTTTTATGTTGCTCCCAGAAGCGCGCCTTTCCTAAAACCTTGACTAAGATTTCAGAAGTGGATGCAAGTGCGCGCTCCATGCAAGTGAGAAACCATTCCAGCCAATCGGTGACCTCAAGATCATTTTTTTGAGCACGTTCTAAATGCGTATAATACGAAGCACGTTCTTTTTTTATTTGTGCTGACAGACTGTAAAAGCGGTGACTGCTATTATCAGAACGAGCAAGCTGAAGATCCGTTATTGTTCGAGCAATACGACCATTACCGTCTTCGAAAGGGTGTAGCGTTACAAACCAAAGATGCGCTAATCCTGCTTTTATAATAGGATCAATCATGTGCTCTTGATTAAACCAGGTTAAAAATACGGTCATCTCCTTTTCAATTCGCGGTGCCGCGGGTGCTACAAAATGAATTTGCTCCTGCCCAAAAGCGCCGGAGACAACTTGCATGGGGCCATTTTGATCATGACGCCAATCTGCAACAATGATGGGATACATGCCGCTGCGACCGGTAGGAAATAAAGCCGCATGCCAATTAAACAAGCGTGCTTTCGTAAGAGGTTTATTAAAATGTTGAATTGCATCCACAGCGATTTCAACTGCACCCTCGACGTGACGATCTGCGGGAACCAGACCTGCGATGTCCATGCCCAATTTTCTCGCAATAGAAGAGCGCACTTGATTGGGATCTAGCGTTTCATTTTCGATTTCACTATTTTTAATGACATCCTGCGTGAGAGTCAGAAGCGTTGCCTCATTTTGCAGATCAAAGCCCAAGGATTCCATACGCCCATGAAGACGACCTTGATGCTGATGAACAGCCGCAAGCAGGGGTGCCAGCTTTATTGGGTCCCAAGTGAATTTTGGCCAATGATTATGCTCGTGGATATAGGTTGTCATTCTCCGCACCTCATGCGGAGAATATAGCATATATTCTCCGCAAAATCAAAACCATTCCCCGCATTTTGTGCGGAGAATAAAAGAGATAATCTCCGCATGTACACATTTTTGCAAAAATAAATAACAAAAATAAAGAGATATGCGGAATTTTTCTGTAAAATTGCTGCTGGAAAATTAGATCAAAAATGAAGCACTTACGGCAAACGAGCGTGCAATGCTTTAAACTACACATTTCTCATAAGAGGGCGTCTGAATAAAGGCTAGAGCGCGCCGCGTCACCCTTGGATATTGAAGAGGGAAAGTAGCAGAGAAGCTCTGCAACTAATTTTGAAATTCCTCCGTCTTTATTCTTGAGAAGAATACAGGAAGAGCTATATAGCTTTTCAAGCTCACGTTCACTCAACTGTTTAGCTGTATAAATGATCACAGGCGTTTTTTTGCACGCCTCTTTTTCACGCAATCGATGGAGAAATTCAAAGCCATCCATTCCTGGAATGGTCATATCCATGATGACTAAATCAAGATGCTTATCATCGGCAACTTGCAGAGCATTTTCGCCGTTGCTTGGATAATAGGCTTGATAGCCCAGTTGGTTTAAGTTTTTTTTGCAGAATAGCAAAAGCTTTTCATCGGTATTAGCGATAAGTATCGTTTTAGTATCCCGTGGCACTATTCCTGATTGTTTAAGTGAAGAAAGGAGTTGCGGGGTTAAAATGGGTTTGTATAAAATAGCGTTAACATCAAGGTCGTTGCTTATTTCAATTTCTTTCATCATTGAAATAACAATAATGGGTATATCACGATTAGACCCCTGGGATCGCAACTCGCGAATAAGGTCTACACCGCTCATATCTGGTAATAACAAACCAATCAGAATGGCATCATATGAATATTCATTTACAAAATGCAAAGCCCCCGTTCCACTAAACACTCTCTCTACCAGATAGCCTTCATTCGACAATATAGTCGCGATAAAAGCACTGTCTTTGCGGTCGCTTTCAATGATCAATACTCTGGGGGCCGCGCGATAAGGCTTATGAGCGGTCATCGATGCCAGTAGTTTTTCTTCGGCATACCGCATCTGACGATGAATTTTTGGAATGATCGCATAAAATTTACTGCCCTTTCCAAATTCACTAGTCACTCCAACATGGCCACCTTGCGCTTCAACAATCTGTTTTGTTATTGCCAAACCCAAACCGGTACCGTGGCTTTTACTAGCATTGTCTGATCCTAGCTGTGTATATTCGACGAAAAGTCGATTTAAATCCTCTTGTGGTATACCCACACCGGTATCTTCTACTTCAAAAATAAAGCGATCCATATCCATGGAACGGATACTCATGGTTATTTTCCCATGCGGACGTGTAAATTTAATTGCATTCGAGAGATAATTATAAATAATTTGTTTGAATTTAACCGGGTCAATATATATTGGGCCTAGATTCGAATCAATCGAAACATTAAATCCGATCTCTTTCGAGGAGATAAGGGTAGACAAAATATTCGCCACTTCATAAGTGATTTTATTAATATCAATTAATTCTGGGTAATATTTCATTACCCCAGACTCACCTTTAATAAGGTCTAAGATATTATCAATTAATTGCAGCAAATGACGAGAGCTTGCAAGTATTTCACCCGAACATTCTTTATATTGCTCTGAAATAGATCCGGTTTTATCACTAAACATCAGTTGCGCAAACTCAATGATGCAACTCAATGGAGAACGCAACTCATGAGACATGCTTGCAAAGAATTTATTGCTTTCAACGACCGCCTCTTGGGCTTGTTTAACTAAAGCATCCGCTAGTTCTTTGGATTGGATAATTCTTATTCTTTCTTTTTTAAATTCTTCATTTTGCAAATAGAGATTATTTTCTAATCGTCTTGTATGGATGCTGAATAATACGGACTTGATTAGAAGCTGAGGATCATTTTGCAATTGACTTTTAATGATATAATCAGATACACCTTCTTTAATTGCATTTGCAGCAGCAATCTCCGATCCGTGCTCTATCAATACAATAACCACAGGCATTTCAATATTTCGATTTTCTCTCAGGGATGCAATGAGTTCCATTCCATTCATGTCGGGCATTTTATAATCGAGGATAATGCCGTCAAACTTCCCCTTTGAAATCAGCTCCAAGGCTTGCTTTCCAGAATCTGCTTCTGTAATTTCACATGAAAAAACGTTAGACTTTTTTAAGATTCTCGAACAAATCATCCGGTCCACTCGATCATCGTCGACGATAAGAATTTTCAATTTATCATTCGCTAGAGACACCGTTTTACTCCTTAAAATAATTTGCGATTGCTTACATCACAGCAGACATCCAGCGTGAATTTATTTTTTTCTTATTGAAGCAGTTTTAGCCAACGAAAATAATAAGTTGAGCCCTTCCCTTCGCTGGAATCCACTGTCTTGAGTGTCCATTTCATGATTCATCTCATCGACCCTAAGCATTTGGGATAATTAAAGCTATACCATTTGCGCACGATAAACATCCTTCGCAAAGGTGTGAACAGCGCTACAAAGATAAGCGCTACGACATATAAACACCATACCGCAGGCCATTCATTGGGGTTTTGTGTAGTGAGCCAGGCGATTGGTGGCCCAGTCAAGAACATATACAATGCAAATTTCCAGGAACCATACAGCAGCGGGAGAAGAAACGCGGGTAGAAAATAGACCCAATTGTAGAAGAAAAAATCTCTATAGGGTATTTCCCAGGCGATATGCCAACGACCGGAAAGTGAGCATAGGGTTTTGCCGCAAAATAAATCGATGCCGGGTTGGCAGGGCGGCGCCCAAGAAAAGGGATATATTTTTATTAAAGATAGAATAATGAAAACAAAGCAGATGGACATCGCAAGGATAGCAATTTTTTTCTGGTTTTTTTCAGGAATAAAATATAAAGCCACCATATTCATAAAGAAGGGTTGAAACGAAATATGCAAATAGCTTAGATAGGTCGCGAGTTGATTTTGTGGGAGATGACACTGGCCGAGATAAGCATAGGTATAGGCTTGCAATAATTCCATTAAACCCGCATACAGCAATGGTGCCCAGAGTAAAAAGCTTTCTCGCTTTATTGCAACATAAAGCACCGTTGCAAAACTGGTTAGAGCAACAGCATAAGATGCTTCTCCGCTCCAGCACATGCAAGGTCCTTATTATACCTGCCAGAAATAACTAATTCTCATACCGCCGACACACCTTGGCGACAGCCGCTGATTCATCAGATTATTTTATCGTGTCCCAGCGGATTACTCAACTAAAGAGCGGCCTATAAACTTAGTACTTTTACTTATTTTTAAATAATACATACACACACATTTTGACTGATATTAAACCAAAAAGACCTCGCAAAATGCAAGCCCTACTCTCTAACCCAGCAACGCAATTCTTTGCATTGATCCAAAAATTTGGCCACTGACGATTTGCCCTTGATCCGCATACAGCCTCGATCGAGATCCGTCGCAATCCCAGCGCTTTTTAATAAAACTTCAGCCTCCGCCACATAAGCAATAAATTTACAGTGGTAAAAAGCATCCGCAATAAAACTTTTTACCGCCGGGTCTTTTGCTATCAAGGACGCTTTATTTGAGACCAATAAAAATATCGCATCGTATAATACGGATGGACCACCCTGAATGTTTTGATTCGCTGCAACCGCCTTGCCATTACTCAAAGTGATTCCACCAATTTCTGGAGCAATCAGTTCTAGATTAATTTTTTTACGTTTAGTCAATGCCCGCAAGTGACTCAGAATACCTGCATCAGCATTATCTGTTAATAACACACCAATTTTTCTGCCGGTAAAGTTTTCTGGGCCGTTCAATAGAATACTCAAGGCTTTTGATTTTTTAAGCTTTACAGGCGAAACACCGGGTGCCGCTTTGGGAGTATTTTTCAGACGCAAGCCAGCGATGATTTTTAAAGCGAGTGTATGATCGACATTTAAAAGATGCGAGACGACCCGCTCTCTGATCGCTACTTTTTCCACCTTACTTAATTCAAAAATAAAAGCGCTGGCAATGTGATTTTGTTCGACGGGGGTTTGACTGATATAAAATTGCCGTGCCTGACTATAATGATCTGAAAATCGCTCGGAACGGCTACGATTCTTTTTACCTTGAATATCCTCTGAGTACGATTGAAAGCCTTTCTGGGGATTTTCGCGCGGGCCGCCTTGACTGCCCCACGAGTTGGGTTCATAGTTTGCACGGCCGATCGGATTTTTCATTGCCATGTGCCCATCTTGTTGAAATAAATGAAACGGGCATTTGGGCGCGTTAATCGGTAGAGCAGTGAAGTTTGGACTTCCCAACCGCTTTAATTGCGTGTCCAGGTAAGAAAAATTTCTGCCTTGCAATAAGGGATCATTTGTAAAATCAATTCCAGGAACAATATTTTGGGTACAGAAGGCCACTTGTTCCGTTTCAGCAAAAAAATTATCCACGCATCGGTTTAACACCAGACGACCGACGATCTTGAGAGGAACATCTTCTTCCGGAATAAGTTTGGTCGCATCGAGGACATCAAAAGGAAAACGTGCGGCAAATTTTTCGTCAAACAATTGCAAGCCCAATTCCCATTCGGGAAACTGCCCCTGTTTAATCGCATTCCACAAGTCACGACGATGAAAATCTGGATCGGCGCCATTGATCTTTACCGCTTCGTTCCAAACAACAGACTGCAAACCAAGCTTGGGTTTCCAATGGAATTTTACAAACGTCGACTTCCCTTTAGCATTCACTAAGCGGAAGGTATGAACACCAAAACCTTCCATAAAACGAAACGATCGCGGTAGGGCACGATCCGACATCGCCCACAGAATCATATGCATGCTTTCCGGCATCAGCGAGATAAAATCCCAAAAATTATCATGCGCCGTCTGTGCCTGAGGAAAATCGGAATCCGGTTCTTGTTTTGCAGCATGAATCAAATCGGGGAATTTAAGGGCATCTTGAATGAAAAAAACAGGGATATTATTCCCCACAATATCCCAATTGCCTTGCTGGGTATACAATTTCACCGCAAAACCGCGAACATCTCGAGCTAAATCAGGAGAGCCTTTGTTGCCTGCCACCGTTGAAAAGCGTACAAAAGCGGGTGTTTTTTCGCCTTTTCGTTGGAAGAGGTCCGCACAAGTAATCGCCTTGAGAGAAGTATATGTTTCAAAAAATCCATGCGCACCAAAGCCGCGCGCATGGACAACTCTTTCGGGAATCCGCTCATGATCAAAATGAAAAAGTTTCTCGCGCAAATGAAAATCTTCTAATAAACTCGGCCCGCGGTTAGATATTTTCAAGCTATTCTGATCATCACTGACCGGGGTACCCTGTTGCGTCGTTAAAGTCGGCAGCCCCGACTTGGCTATTTGATGCGTCTCGCCACCGGACTTCACGCGCGCGGCTTGTCGTTTTCGGGAAATCGCTTTTTTGGTTTTGATTTCGGTTTTTCTTTTAGCCGTCATATGTCATCCTTTCATGTCAATGAAATTAAATCATAAGAAATATAGCGATGGCCATAAGGGTGTGAACACCTGTTTAATTTAACCCAAAGCGCTTCAGAATTATACCTCTATTTTTTCTTGCGCATCGATAACCCGGTCTCTTCCCGCTTCTTTCGCTTGATAAAGAGCCGCATCTGCAATACGCAAGATTTCGTTAATTGTTTCACCCTGCCGCGGCGCTTCGGCGATGCCGATGGATACAGTCATCGAGGGCAAGAGATGATTCTGAGAATATACTTTCGTATTTTTAACTTCCGATCGAATGCGTTCCATTTGAATATGCGCGTGTTCTTGCGTACTCTGTAGAATGAGGATAAACTCCTCGCCGCCAAATCGACAGGCAACATCACTTTCTCTGATATTATTTTTCAATAATGCGCCTACCAATTTAAGCACTTCATCGCCAGCATCATGCCCATAGACATCGTTGATGTTCTTGAAAAAATCCAAATCGATCATACACACACAAAAGGGCTCTCGGGTACGCAGCGCATGTTGTAATATTGTCGGCAAGCATTCATATAAATAGCGACGATTCAAAAGCCCCGTTAAAGGATCATGAATCGCCTGCTCGCTTAACGCCTCATTGAGATGAATATTGGCCAAAGACAATTTCACGATTTCACTGAAGTTATTTATAATCTGTTGTTGATGGCTGGTGATCGTATGATTTGCCGACGCTGAAAAATTTAACATGCCCAACACTTGACCCTGCACGATTAAAGGCATGCAAATAGAGCCGCCCAAAGGCGGCGTCTCAAAATGATGACAGACCGCATCCTTTCGGGGGTCATTCGCAATATAGATCTTGCCTGAACGAAAGGCCCAACAGTCGTTTGATCTGAAAAAAGATTTCAACGAAGGGTTCTCACCCCAACGGTCCACCACTTCTTGCTCGTTTGTAAGATCATGGAGTATCGCCAACCCCCCACTCAATTCCGTAAATATTTTTTGAGCGGCATGACTGATGATGGGATATGCTTCCAACGAATTATGGCACAATTGCAACATGCTATTCATATGACTCAGGGAAGACATAATATTTTCATTGAGTTTCTTTTCGTTTATATCTTGAATTTGTGAAATATAATACAAAGGGATATCGCCCTTCCCACGCACGATGGATACATTCGTCAATATCCAAATTAATTGATTTTTCTTATTGATATAGCGTTTTTCTATTTGGTAGGACTGCAGCTTCCCCGATAACAACTTTTCACGGGCTTCCAAATCGGTTTCCGCATCTTCTGGATAGGTGAGCTCTTGAATCGTTAAATTCTCGAGCTCCTCTTTACTATAGCCTACAATTTCACACAGCTTATTGTTCACATTTAACCATCTGCCATCCAAGGAAACGATCGCCATGCCGATCGGCGCATTGTCATGAATCAAGCGTAAATTATTTTCTTTTTCAGCGAGGTCTTGATTCATTTGCTGCAGCTGTTTATTTTGACTGGAGACATTATTGGTCAAATAGATATTTTCGTATTTCATGATCAGCGTATTTCTCAAGAATCGATACGAGCGCAAGGAGATGGACAGCGTGAATACAAAATAGAGCACCAGGGAAGAGCCTAAAATGGTGTAAGCAATATCATGCTGTAAAAAATTCCACGTCGCCAAAGGCAGGATAAGGAAAGTGATATAAATAAGACAGGCCAGCAAGCTCGCTTGTAGCGACTGAAGGCCGCCGGCGGTGACGCCGGAAATTACGACAATAACCACCATTTGTTCTATGCGATAATCGGGAGGCATCAGGATAAAACCTGCAACACTCCAAAACGCAGCCGCCAAAATGACGCCAAAGAGAAAGATCAATGCGCGTGCTTTTGTATACTGATGATCACGAAGATAAAATCCACAAAGCAGTAATCGAAAGACAGTTAAAGCAATCGTCCCCATAAACCAATAGAGAAGCGTCGAGGTGTGTGGGATGCGGTACAAGGCCATGAAGACAATGGTTGCGCACAAAAGATTGGAGGGGACGCTAATAAGTAAATTTGTGTACAGCATGTCACCCTGCTCCGCAAAAATGGCATTCTGCAAGCGAGCATTAGTATGATTCTCATCAATATTCAAGTGGGCTAGGCCTTATATTATATTAATGGTCATGCTTGATATTTATATTATACCTAGGCTAACGATAAAGCCCAACAAACACCTTAAACTTGATCAAAGCAAATCCTGATGTCGCTATTTTGCATAGAAAAGCATACATTTTTAATTTATCTTTGAAATCATTAGAATTTCGTTTAAATCCGCGAGATAATTAGCTTATAACCTTGGAGGATTGTTTATGAGACGGATCTTAATGAATTTGGCTTTGCTTTCAACAATCGGTCTGATGGGCTGCTCTACCAACTCCCAAAATGAAAACACCGGCATTGGCGCAGTAACAGGCGCGGCTGTCGGCGGTATCGGCGCTGGCGTTTTAGGTGGCAATGGCGTTGCCATTGGCGCTAGCATCATTGGAGGCGCACTCCTGGGTGGTTTTATGGGGCACTCCATGGATAGCACGGATAATACCACCAGCAATACAGTCATTAAAAATAACTCGACAAACCAAACCACCAGCTGGGTCAATCGGAAGACCGGCGTGGCATACACCATGACTCCCACCAGTGATTTATTTACCGTGCATGGCAACCCCAACTGCCGTAAATTTTATATCACTGCTACAAAAAATGGGAAATCAAAGGACTACAATGGTACAGCCTGTTTAATGAATGATGGAAATTGGCATACAATCAAACGCTAACGCACCCGAGGGGTCAAGTATCAACGGATACTTGACCCTTTTTTTTACTCTCCTATTCTTGGTATGAGCCTCAGAGCTTTTCCCTATCAGCTTTTTATAAAAGTATACAACAGAGCAAGGGCTGTGACCGTCACACCGATGAAGGTGATCCCAACAAAAATTTTGGATAAAAGCCCACTCTTATACGGACCCATTATTTTTTCATTTTTTGCTATCCGGCTGACAATAAAAATCAATGGAACAGACACAATGGCATTGATCACCGCCGCATACACAAGCGCCTTCATCGGATCAATACCCATAAAATTAATGCAGAGGCCCACCAACGTCGCGATCGTAATCACACCATAAAACCCATGCGCTCTTTTAAATTTTAAATTGAGGCCTTCGCGCCAATTCAATGCTTCACTCAGCGCGTAAGCGGCCGAACCCGCCAGAACAGGAACGGCAAGCAACCCCAGGCCAATGATGCCAATCGAAAAAATCACTTTCGCTGTATAGCCTGCGTTGGGGAAGCTTTGAACAAGCGGCTCTAAAGCCTTTGCAGCATCCGCTGCTGTTTTTATATCTACAATTCCATGCGCGTGTAAAACAGTTGCAGCAACAACAATAATCGACCATGTCACCACTTCTGAAAATAACATGCCCATAAAATTATCGATACGCAGGTTTCTTATAAATCGTCTACTGATACGAGGAGTACCATCCCGCTTGATTAAGTGTTTTGCACGCTCCTCTTCAACTTCTTGCGACGCCTGCCAAAAAAACAGGTAGGGAGAAAGCGTTGTTCCCAAAACACCGGTGATGATAAATAAAAATGAGAAACTCCATTCCACATGTGGAACAAACGTCGCCTTTAATAATAGCGACCAAGGTTCGGAAACTATAAAAACGGTGAGTGGATAAGCGAGCAGAGAAAGACAGAGCCATTTTAAAATATTTGCATATTTTTTATAGGTAATAAAAATTTCCAATATCAAAGTGACCGCAGTGAATAATAAGGTCAAGACAACAAAAGGAATGGGTATGATCAGGTGAGCGGCTTCTGCCATTGCCCCAATATCTGCACCGATATTTATCGTATTGGCGAGAATAACGAGAAAAACAACACTATATAAAATGTGTTTATTATAATGCTCTTGAATGACCTTTGTGATCCCTTTTCCCGTCACCGCACCTATCCGAGCACAAGCCTCCTGAATAGCGATCAACAGGGGAAGCATAAACACTGCTGTCCACAACTGGCCGTATCCGAATTGTGCGCCTGTTTGAGAATAGGTGGCAATACCTGAAGGGTCGTCATCCGCAGCACCTGTAATGACACCCGGCCCTAAAATGCGGAGACATCTCTTAATAATGTGCATATAGTAGCAGTTCCTCAACGCGATTTTTAATGAATGACTCCGTCTGGTGTTCATTGTACCATCCATCAATATTCGTGGGGATCCCCATTTTTACTGCCCCTGGCGTAAGATGACCCTAGCTCTTTCAACCCACCCCCGCAAGTGATAAGCTACGCCATAATTATGCAATTTGAGCGATATTTCGACATGAAGCAGACCGCACCAGGCCTCGAGGAAGAGAAAAAACCCTTTATATCGCTCGGATTACGCGAGGCATTGATAAACAACCTTCCTACCCTGGGCTACAACACCATGACGCCCATCCAGTCCCAAAGCCTTCCGCTCATGCTAGAAAATCACGATGTCATCGCACAGGCCAAAACCGGGAGTGGCAAAACAGCTGCTTTTGGGCTTTCACTGTTAAACCGACTTCAGATGGATAAATACACCGTCCAGGCATTGGTGCTCTGCCCTACCCGCGAGCTAGCAGAACAAGTCAGCCAGTCTTTGCGTCAACTGGCCCGCTTGATGCCCAATGTGAAAGTTCTTAATTTATCCGGGGGCATGCCGCTAAAACCCCAACTCGACTCGCTCAGACACGGAGCACATATTATTGTGGGTACGCCCGGCAGAGTTCAAAAGCATCTCGATAAAGCATCCTTGTCGTTGCACGCCGTGGAAACCTTAGTCCTCGACGAAGCCGATCGCATGCTGGATATGGGATTTCTTGATGCAATCCGCGATATTATCAAGAAATGTCCTTCGCAACGTCAGACGCTTTTATTTTCAGCCACTTTTCCTTCCGAAATCAAAAAACTCGCCAGCGAGTTTATGACCAACCCTCAAAAAATTGTTGTCGAAGAGGTGCATACTGAATTCGATATTGAGCAAATTTTTTATGCCCTCGACCATCCGAAAGAAAAGTTCACACTCCTCAAAATATTACTGCTGCACCATCAACCTGCTGCAACGCTCATTTTCTGTAACACCAAAGAAAAAACCACTCAGGTCGCAGAGATGCTAACAAAAGAAGGTTTTAGCGCCCTTGCACTGAATGGTGATATGGAACAAACGGACCGTGATCTCGCTATCATCCGCTTCAAAAATCACAGCTGTTCCATTTTGGTGGCAACAGATGTTGCAGCACGGGGCCTTGACATAAAAGAACTTCCCGTCGTCATTAATTTTGAGCTGGCCTTTGAACATGCGGTACATATTCATCGCATCGGCCGCACCGGACGCGCTGGCAGCAAAGGTTTAGCCCTGAGTTTAACAAGCCCCGCAGATTTGCAACGCATTTGTATCATTGAGGATGGCTTAGGTCATCCCATTCACAAAGGAAATGCGGCGCTTTTCACTGCTAGTGACAGTCACATTTCACCCCCTGAAATGATTACGATCTGCTTAAATGCAGGCAAGAAGGATAAAATTCGCCCGGGTGACATTTTAGGCGCGCTCACGAAAGATGCTGGACTGACAGGCGACAGGATTGGAAAAATTGACATTACCCCACTTTACTCCTATGTCGCTGTCCATCGCAATCAGGCTGAAAAGGCTTTAAATTATTTAAAAAATGGCAAACTCAAAGGCCGCAAGGTCACTGCAAAAAAGATAAAATAGAGGATGGTTTTCATGCAAACAGGTACAGTCAAACGTTTTAACAAAATCAAGGGTTATGGATTCATTACACCTGACAATGAAGAAAGCGAAGTGTTTGTCCACTTTTCTCAAGTGCAAATAGCGGGCTATAAAGAATTAAAAGCGGGCCAACGTATCCGCTATACGCTTGAAACCGGCGAACGCGGGGAGTTTGCTACGCAGGTTGTTATTATTGAATAAGGGAACACCCCTCTCTCACTCCGCAAAATTCTCGTTCACCGCTCTCAATAAGAACTAAAACGCTAGCGCGAGAATTTCTGCGGGGTCCGGTAGCGTCTCGATGAGATCTCTCTCCCCAACCTACCTTTCCTCCCCATGCAGGTACGCTTTAATCACCCGAAACTCACCATCATCATTTTTTTGCACCTCATAGCCATGCGCCCGATCAGAGGCAGATTGATTTTTAGCATAATGCTCTGCATCTTGCTTATCATCAAACTTTACAAATCCTTCCACAGTCTGTGTCCCCGGCTTCATTTTGCAAACACGAAAATTAGACATAAGCTCACCTCTCTTCGGTAGTCTTTACATCATACCAAATATTGAATTTCACTTGCTATTATGGTCTAAATATTAAACAATATTAGCTAGATGCTTTTAACATGGACTAGCCTCACATGCGGATTTTGCTCGCGACTTTTGCCAATCGAAACTCAAGCAGTATGGGAGTGAGCCGTTACTATAATCAAATTGCCGATATTTTAGAAAAAGAAGGGCATGAGTTCATTTTCTTTAACCATCCTACCCCCCTTAAACTTGAAAAAACCACCCTTTCTGAGACTCTCATTCCAATGTTTTCTGGCGTCACCTCCCAGCGCTTTGGGGAAGTCTTTGAGCGCCTTAAACCGGATGCGGTGCATATTCAAGCAGAAGTGGGACTGGGTATTTCCGCCCGCCGTTATTGTGTTAAAAATAACATCCCCTATTCAAGCGCCTATCACACCAATTGGGACCTTGGCATGAAATATTGGGCCCATCTACCCGCCTCCCTGATTTGGTCTTATCTACGCTGGTATTATAAGCCCTCCGGCCTTATTCATGCTGGCACGCCGCGGGTGAAGCAACTGCTGCGAAGTCAGGGGATTCAAAATCCAGTTGAAGTGTTCCCCCTGGGCGTGGATAGCGACCATTTTTATTACGATCCTGACCCCACCCTGCTAAATGGCTACCCGCGGCCGTATTTCATGTCGATGTCAAGAATCTCAAAAGAAAAAAATCTCGAAGCATTTTTGGACCTCACTCTTCCCGGCACAAAATTTATCATCGGCAATGGCCCCCATAAACCGTGGCTAGAAAAAAAATATCGTGGGAAGGCAGTCTTTTTGCCTTATGAAAATGTGCGAAAAATTTTAAGCCTGGGCGATGTTTTTGTTTTCCCCTCGCGCTACGATACTTTTGGCCTGGTAAATTTAGAAGCTCTCGCCTGCGGCTTACCCATTGCAGCCTTCCCCGTGATGGGTCCTATAGACATTCTTGAGCAAGGCGTTTCCGGCTTTACTTCAGAAAATTTACAGGAAGCGGCCCTCGCTTGTCTGACCCTCCGCAAAGAGGCATGCATACAGCAGGCATCGCAATACTCCTGGACCAATACTGCTCACCATTTTTTAAAAAATCAGCTGTGGCTGACTTGAGAAACACCTCCTAACCGCCTGTTGTTTTTCCTTATTGCTTTATCCTCCGACTTATTTCAAAATCATTCTCTGAAGATCTGTAGTTTGCTTTAATCAATTTAAAGGATTCATGGATGAAAAAAATATTTTTAGTAGCAATCTGCACCAGCATTTTTTCCGGCTTTACCGCATCGCCCCTTGCAATAGCTGCCCCCGCAAACTGTCCGTCAGCCTTTGACACCGACCATCCTGATTTTTGTTCTTCTTTTAAAGAAGCCGCCATCTGCCATTGCACTTCCATGGGATTACCCCTTAGCTTTTGCCAAGACCTACGAGTCTTGAACGCAAGAATGCTTAGCATGTTTGGCTCCCTCGAGAGGGCTTGCACCTTTCAAAAAAACACCAGTACACAGACTTGCATTGATGATTGGAACTGCTATCTAAACGGGGGTGAAGATTCCAACGGCAAACTCTGTAGCGAATAAGACTGTCTGGCAGGAAAAACAAGCTAGGCAAAAGGCTTTTTGAATGGCTTCTTTTTTTATTTGCAAGCGGGGCTCAAGCCGCAACAGATGATTTCGCAAACAAAGATGCGTTTCGTTTTCCTTTTTACCTTGGTCTCAGCGGTGGCTACGGAACAACCACTTGGAATCAACTGGTCTCGCGAAACAGCACAGCGGCCATGTCTCTATCCACCCCGATACAGGCGGATGAGGGTGGCGCAACCTGGGGTTTATTTGCGGGCTATGAGTTTATTCCTTCCTTTGCTGTTGAAGGCAATTATCAACGTTTTCCCACTGCCAAAGTCTATTTTGACCCCATGAGCATTTTTGCCTTCGACCATGGTTCTACCGAATTAACGACAAAAACCGAGCAAATTTCTTTGTCAGGAAAATTCATGGTGCGAATACCCTATACCGCTATGCGTGCCTTTTCCAGCGTAGGCGCTGCCGGCGTCCATCGCAACGATTCAGTAAGCAACGCTTGGATTTTAAGCCCAACCTTTGGCGTTGGTTTTAATTATAATTTAACACCGCATTTTATGCTGGAAATTGCTGGCAATTATACAACCGGGAGTGGACAGGCTGAATTAGACCCCGCAGAACATTATATTCCATTTACTTATGCTGTTTTAGCACGTGTGGCTTATCGATTCTAAGCCTGCGGCACCCAGTAGCGACTGGATGTTGCATTCAAGCAATATTCAATCAACTCCGCAACTACTGATCACTTATAGCCACAAATCTTCCCAATAAGCTTCGTCTTGATCAACAACTCCTTTAGGCTCCAAATAGCTGCCAATCTGGTAGAATAAGGAGTCACTCACATAAGGATTTGTCCGTATGAAGTCATTTTTAAGCAACTTAAGCGTGTTCTTTGTGTCTCTCTTACTAGTCTCTTGTGCGACAACGGATAATCCTTCCCCAGCTGAGCCGCTGAGCGCGACGGGAACCCCCTCCCCACTAAATACCCGCGCTAATCCCTGGACGAATGTAAATCCCCAAATACAGGGACAATACCAAGCCGGGAGACTAGGGGCCGCACCTTAAAATCACCACCCCGCAGGCTTCTATACTGTTTCAGATCACTACCTTGGTAAAAATCACCAAGGTATTTAATTATTATACCAATTTGTTTATATGCTGCGCACAAGCCAAGCTTGTGCTTGCACTTAGAGGGGAGAATCGCGATTCGCCCCTCTAAAAAAACCCCATCGCGCTGGGCTCTGTTTTACAAAAAAATATAGATCATGCAGCTTTATTTAAAGTATTTTTAATTTTATTTTGAGAAAAAACGTGGTAATATCCAAGGTTGGTTAACAGATGGAAAAGATAAATCAGCCCTTTTGAAACCATGCTGATCAAAAAATATATTCATTATGCCCCTAAGAAATCATACGCTATTTCCTTTTGCAGACATTATTGAAACACGGAAATACCCTCATGCCCGCACCCTACGCACGTCCTTTTTTCAGAAGCTACTGGACTGCTTTAATGTAATAACGGGCGGGTTCGCCTGGGGAGGTCAGCGCAACGTCCATGTTGGGGTATTTGATTATTTAACCTTATTCATTCCCCTTGCTTTATTCTTATTATGCGGTGTAGTAGAGGAGTCTGATAAATATAAAAAGAATTATTTCATCGTCGCCCCTTTATGGATAATTTCCTTTCTTTTAATGATTCCACGACTGAAGCAGGGAATATTTCCTTTAATTCATCACGAGGCACATACCAAAACGAATACCATCAGATCTCTCTTCACGACTATATGGCTAAAAAGAAAATTAATGATATCGAAGATTTAAATGTTCATCTAGAGAGAGTCCCCTTGTATGGGACCGCCCGATTGCATTTTTTTAAAGCACAGACTGACGATAAAAGAACGCTTTCGCAGATTAAAAAGGAAACATTTTCAGTAGAAGTCATCGCCACTGATTGGGATGGCATTGAGAAAATGGACCCGCAACGCAAGCGTAATCTCCATGCTTTATTTAGCCTCAACCTAGCAAATATAGTAAGCAAAATTGAAAACGATACAGAGCTTCCGGTAACATTTATTTTGAATATTTAAGGGGGCATTCAGTCGAAGTATTTTTAATTTTATTTTGAGAAATAATGTGATAATGTTTTTTTTCATTACACTGGAAAGAGAAAATAGCCTCTTTAACCCTACTGATCAAAACAATACGGTCCCCTTATGCCCCTAAGAAATCATGCACTATTTCCTTTTGCAAACATTATTGAAACACAGAAATACCCTCATGCTCGCACCCTACGCACGTCCTTTTTTCAGAAGCTAGTGGACTGCTATAATGTAATATCAGGCGTATTCCACCCTGGCAATACCTATGTTGGGATATTTGATTATTTAACCCTATTCATCCCCCTCGCTTGGAATTACTTACTCAACACAGTAAAGAAGTCTAGATATAAAAATAATTATTTCATCCTCGCCCCTATGTGGACAATTCATGTTCTTTTATCAATTCCACGGGTTTCATTAGGAGTGGCAGCAATGATTTTAGCTTCACCTATTGTTGCTGTGGTGCATGGCATTGCTCGTCTTATGACTAGGGAAAAGACAAAGCTGAAGACTAGGCATGCAAGCGCCCTTGCTGTACCAGGAGCAATATACGATCAATCACATACCAAGCACGATGGCATCACTCTTCACGACTATATGGTTGGAGATGAAATAAATAATATCGAAGATTTAAATGTTCATCTAGAGAAGTTCAATGGGACATGCCGATTGCACTTTTTTAAAGCCCAAGACAAACGTCAAGATCTTGAGCATGTTAAAAACAACTCCCTTTCAATAGAAGTCCCTACCACTAAAGAGGGCATTGAGATGCTGGCCCCGTACTACAGGCGCAATCTCCATACTTTATTTAGCCTCAACCTAGCAAATGTAGTAAACATGATTGAAAATGATAATGAACTTTCACAAACATCTATTTTGACAATTTAAAAAGGCAGGAGGTCAAGTATCACGCTGATACTTGACCTCCTTTTCTTTCTTAAGTTACACTAAGCTCAGTTTCACCAGGGGTGCTGCGTTTTTAATGAACGCAGCTGAGAAACACCCTAATAACCTGCTCTGGGTAATGCCTGCGGAGGGAGAGTGAGCAAAATAGCCTATCTTTTGGAATTTCTTGGCGGTTTCTGTCTCGCTTTTTCTTCGTTTAACTTTAAGTTGAAAGGAGAAAAAAATGTTTTTACGATCAAAACTAGCAAAACAATGTCAGTTGTTTTCACAAAGAATTTCCAGCACTTTACACAACAATAAGCGATCGATAGAGAATGCTGCCTTGATTACTGCTGCAGCGATGCCAGTCTATTATTATCAAGAACTCTCTGATAAAGTGGTACAAAGTCACGTCAACTTTTTTAAAAGTCGCCTCACATTAGAACAGAGGGAAGAAATAGCCACCTCCCCTGAAAAAAATAAAGAGCAGATGGAAGAATGTAAAAGGGAACTAGCATTTATGCTACATAACTAAGTCCCGATTGTCTTGGAATGAAGGAGAACAAGCAGCTGCTTGATGAGAGCTGCTTGTTCTACTGTTTGAGATAATATTTATATTGAGCATGAAACTGACCGGCTAGAGAGAGCCGCCCCCCGGTTTGGCGGTAACAATATGCGGCCAACGGTAATGGCAATTCATCAAGTCTTCCGGATCAATGGTTACAATATAAACTCGGAATTCA